>Ga0208622_1000251_pt1 | contig 24148 bp, 35 predicted proteins | sample CryBogCBH12Jul09_FD_184621 | JGI IMG/M metagenome (GOLD analysis project Ga0208622, IMG submission 184621) | Freshwater microbial communities from Crystal Bog, Wisconsin, USA - CBH12Jul09 (SPAdes) | ecosystem: Environmental > Aquatic > Freshwater > Lake | place: Crystal Bog, Wisconsin, USA... | reverse complement strand
AGTTTGCATAGGCTTTGTTTGTTTTCATTGCCTCACGTTGTTCAACGGAGCTATTAAATTGAGGAGCCTCACTACCTTGTATCAAGGCATCGCTAACTTCATCTTCGGACAGATCCATCAACTCTAATTGTTTACGAGTTTCGTCGTCCCAATCAAAATCTTCATCTTCAATAACTTTTTTAATTAAGTCTTCGGCTTCACCCTTAAAGGCACGATACATTTCTTCATCGACCCATTCCATATACTTTTCATCTAGGCCTTCTTGTAGCTTGTCCAAATCACGACCATAGGTAGCATAGCCATACTCGTCATTACTGAAGAAGTTTATAACATCATCAATACTATGGCAACGTTCGTCGGCATCGTAGTCAGGTTCTGGATCTTCGTCATACTCGCCTTCGCCACCTTGTCCGGTAAACACTAGTTCAGCTTCAAATCCGGCCATAATACCTTTTGCAGCATCGCTTGAGCCAAATTGCTGTAGCGTGGTGGGATTCATACGAAGCTCATCTAGCTGTTGTATAATAGCTTCTGTTAAGGCTCTGGGTTTAAATTGTTTAAATCGCATAATCAGTCATAAAAATAGGGTAGTTTTTACACTACCCTAGTATTTATCTACGGCTAGGATTACTGGCCTAAGTTAAATCTCATTCCTGTTGCTTGCTCTACAGCAGCTACCGGTACTTGATACTTAGGTAAGTCTTGCACTGGCAATGGACCATTTGGCATTAACCATGCTTCAACTTTCTTGCTGTTCTTTTCAATAACAATCTTGTATAAACGTGTAGGGATACCTAAACCGTTGCCGATTACAGGGTGTCCTTGATCGTAAATACCACCAGAAATAATGTAGAAATCTGTGCCTGGAGCCATAGCCCATTGACGCTCAAATGTTTCTAACTGCTTCCAGATACCACGGTTGTTATTAGCAACTTGTGGAACCATGTTCGACAAGTTAAAACTTTCACTCATGATTTGATCATTTTGTGTGTTATTACCTGCCGGAGCCATGTGTCCACGATCGTGTGTTTTACCAACTACAGCATAGTCAGCTAAACTAGCAGAGCAGTTAGGTGTAACTGATGCATCTGGGTGAAAGTTGTCTTTACGCTTTGCTGGGCCAGTCATTGCGGCTACAGTTAAGTGCTCAAATACTGCTACTGGAGCCTTAACGGAACAACGATGGATTACAGCGTAATTCATGTGGCAAATCTCTTGATCGCCTGGTTGTGCAGCATACTGCGGTGTGCCGTTAGCTGTGAACTGTGGGCATTGTTTGTTAATTTGTGCCTGTGCTAATCCTGCAAAAGCAAAGAAAGCAACTGCTAATAAAATCTTTTTCATTGAATTAATCCTTATTTTTCGCAAACTTCGCGTTGATCACGTTCGCCGCCTTCTAAGTGGCATTTGTCATTTTTGTTTGCATTTGTTGTGCAAGCAGCAATTGAAACTAATGTTGCTAATAATGCTAATACGTATAATGTCTTCTTCATTGAACTTCTCCTTGTTATTGTTTATTTATACGGAACTAGTGTTGGAATTTCCGTTATTCCTGCAGCACGTGCAGCAGTAGCACGGTGATTGCCATCTAATACCCATCCATTAGCATCTGCTACAATAGGGCGGGTAGCAATGTCGTGACGTGTAATATCTTTAATATGATCCCAATCTAAGTCAATAACTCTGCGATATGGATCATCTTGGTGTACATATTCTGGGGTTTTTAACTCGCTTACTGGAATACTGCGTAATATCCAAGTCTTGTGTGCCAGGATAGGTTTAGGCATGTGATATTCGTCATGAATGCCTTGTATATATTTTAATACTTCTCTGCTGGTGTATAACTTGCCTAAATTCTTGTTCTCGGGATCGATGTCATCTTCAAACACAGCCATTTCTGTAGCATGTGGTTTAATTTTACCATGTAATGCCTGTGCTAATTGTTGTAATGTGTGTTTATATGAAGCGTCTTTGTGTAGTATGCCAATACCCCCGTTAGCTTCCCATAAACGAATATTAGTTTCCCAATCGTCTATTAGAATGTTAGGAGTACCGTCTGCTTGACGAGCATACTTAAACTTTTCATGATCGTATATAATTGCCTGCGGTTGATGCTTACTTAAATATCGCTTTAACCAGTCTGATTTTTCTTCCGTGCTGTCTTCAACATTGCTCATTAAAGGACTGCTTAGAATACTATACTTGTTAGATAATTTTAATATGCCTGCCATTAAACGACCGGCATTAGGCATCGGGGGCAATGATTGAATGAATCCGGGTTGCTGCGCAATTTGATCTATACCAATATCTTGGCGATGTATTTCTCGCCAATAATCAACATTGTGTGCTTTTGCAATTTCGCCAAAGAAATCGGCCAGGACGCCATCCATGTCAACATAGACTGTTGGACGGGCTTTATATGTTGATGTTAAATCTGTTGACCTCATAGTGTATTTATAAGGTCTTTTAATTGCTAGCCGTAAATTTCCTCGTAGAAATTCTTGCTATTTTGTAGAAACATATGATATAAGTTCCGTTGTTTAATACAGATTTCTTTGTTTATGGTAATCCAGTTACAGGGTTCTAACTTCATTTCCACTTCGCTGTCACCATACATATTGTGAGTAGCTAATCCGTGTTTATGACATAGATGCTGTATAGGCTTGTTCCATCCTAAACAATGCATGAATAACTCTTTATAGCCACGATTACGTGCCCATAGTATTGCTTCTTCTAGCATTTCGCCGGCAACACCGTTACCGCGATGTTCTTCGCTGACAATAACACCAAATTCAACTACGTTGTTATATGTAGCAAGATGGATAGTTCCGATCCACTTATTGTCTATTTTTGCCACTAGGAATTTATGATCGTCTGGATTGGCTATAACCCGTTCCATAAGTGCGTCGATTACGTAAGTATTACCTGCTACGCCAAAATATAGCTGACGAGTTTCCTCGTCCTGCATAGTTAGCCAGTCTTTAAATTTTGGGTAATCGTTAACGGATAAGAATTCAGTAGTAAACATCTTAGATATGATACCCACGAACACGAGCTTTAGCGGCTTCTAAACGTGCTTCGATGAAGCTGTCTACCAATACTTTTAGCCAGCGTTTCATAATCCGCGGCTCCAATAAAATGCTTCGCTATTTTGTTCGTATTGTCGTGTCCAATATTCTACTTCAGTGGCATTGGTTGGATTCTTGCTGTTGATAAACTGCTCTAATTGCGATTGCTCTTTAATGCTAAAAAACTCGGTAAGTTTTTCTAATAGATTTGTCATTTTGTGACTCCTTTAAGTATACTAGCGACACATCTCAGTGTTTACCACTAGTATACTTATTTATCTATTGCAATGCAACAGATTTATTACAGTATCTTACCGTTTTGTAATAATCTCGTCTACAAGTCCATATGCTAGGGCTTCTTCGGCGGACATGAAGAAATCACGTTCCATATCGGCAGCAAATTCCGCAAAAGTCTTACCTACAGAGTTATGATCAACATAGATCTGGGTCAGATATTGCTTCATTTTAAGAATTTCTTGCGCTTGGATTTGGATATCTGTAGCTTGGCCACGTGCTCCACCGCTAGGCTGGTGAATCATATGACGTGCATGAGGCAACATTAGTCGCTTGCCTTTTGCTCCTGCGGTGCTAAGGAGGCTACCCATGGAACAGGCTTGCCCCATAACGATAGTAGATACATCGGGTTTGATAAACTGCATTGTATCGTAGATAGCCATACCTGCTGTAACGCTGCCGCCGGGGCTATTAATGTAGAATAATATGTCTGCATTTGGGTCTTCGCTTTCTAAGAATAGTAGTTGAGCAACCAGTAAGCTAGCAGAGTGTTCGTTAACATCTGTGTCCAACATAACAATACGGTCTTTAAGCAAGCGACTGTAAATGTCATAACTGCGTTCACCGTTGGCGGTTTTTTCGAGAACAATAGGTACTAGATTAGGCATAATTCCTCTTTGTGTTAATTAGTTTTACTATTGTACTAGAGTTGTACTAAGATGTCAACACTTACGAAAGTCTTGATGTTTGAACCAACGCTTTTGGCCGTACCATTGTTTTAGGTACAAACCATAATGATCAAAGCGTTCACGGAACATAAAGAAGTCTGGGCCATGGGCTCCGCTCTTTTTGTCCATTTTACCATTGTGGTATTCAAAACGGTGTATGTCCCATTGGTACTGATGTACCATTTCGTGTGCCAGGGTTTGGATAAACCACTGTGGGCAAAACCATTTGTCCATGATACTAATAGTGCAATAACTACCGGTATTGTCGTAGTCTTCTTCCCACTGACAAAAACCCCAAGTTTGACGTCTACTACCCTGCTCAATTACAGGCTTACGTAAACGATTGTCAAATAGGTAACGATTACAGATATTATATGCGTAGTTTATATCTGCATAGCTAGGGCGGAACTGTAGCCTACGTTGATACGTAATGCTCGGAAGTGGAGCTTCCATAATTGCTCTAATGGGATTTGGTCTTGCCATGAAAATGCCCTCGCTAAGGTATTTATAACATACCTCAGGAGAGCATTAACTACTACTTTATGCCATTAACGGCTTAGTTATTGACTGATACTTGTCCTACTACAGCACCGGGCTTTTTAATAGCTTCTGCACGACGCTCTTTGTACTCAGCATTTTCTACAGGCATTAAGTTAAGGGTAGAACTAGTGCCATCGGGTTTGACTACACTAATTTCTTCGCCTTTTTGTGGAGCAACTTCTACAGATTTTTTACCTTCAACAATAGCATCTAATTCTTCAAATGCTTCTTTGCTACTGCGTAAAGTTTCTTTAGCTGACTTCATAGTATTAGCCGCACCAATTGGGAGAGCTACTAGTACATAAGTACGAATACGATTACCATCAGCGACGTGTTTCATCTCTACAGTTTCTACACCAGTAATGTCGATATCTGGGCAAATACTACGAATAGCCATTTCACTCATCTCTGTGGTAGTAGTACCGTTGTCTTGTGTAAACACTTTAGTCTGGCTACGAACCTTACCACCTGCGGCTGTACAAATCTTAGCGTAGGCAATTGCTTTGGCCTTCATATCTGCCATAGCAAAGTCACCGGATGTAGCAGTGGCGCTTTCGTAGACAGCATTAGCTGACTTAGGCAAACGACTCATCCACTCGGGTGCTTGGTCAATAGCTGACTGTTGTTGCTTTTGCGTAGGTCCTGACGGGTACAGGTCTGCACGAGTTTGGTATTGAGTAGATCCACAGGCACTCAAAAAACCTGCAACTGCTACAACTGTTAATAACTTCTTCATTTCATCACCTCTTGGTGTTAGTTAATCAATACTACCATTTTACTACAAACATCAAAACTTGTCAAGTATGCGCCACTTAGCATTTGGGCGACCATCTGCTTGGCACATAACGCCTAAGTAAGTAATCATATTACCATCTTTAGGATTACGTTCTTGGAACCAACGACATTTGGCATGCTTATACTCAAAATACTTGCGCTCAATTGGGTTTCCATGTAAGTCTGTTTCAGATTCCCAAACTGTTTCGCCTACTTGTACCGGACGTACACGAATGTCTGGCAAATCACTGCATACCATTTGGGTATCTGCACGAACCATACTAGGCTCAACTTCTGACAGTACTCGGCCATTGCCAACATCCATTGCAGTCTTACACGCATCTGCTTCGTTTGCTCCTGTGCCTGTACCTTCTGCGGTTTGCCATTGGTTAGTATATACACGATAACGAAGTACACATTTCTTACCTACTGCATTGGGTACTACTAACTTCTGCACATCAGTCGGGCCAGCAACAATAGCCTGTCTAGTCAACTTTACATTAGACCTAACATAACAATCTGCTTTAACATTGTTGCAGTACGATAGACCTGCTACAGTCATAGCAATAATGACCAATTTCATGACTTGTACCTATTGGGATTAGCACAGCCGATACGCAAACTCCAGATAATAATTCTTGCTTTAGCATTGTATAAACGATCTGCGTCATTGAGTTGAGTAGGATCTGCATACAACAAACCTTTAGCACGTAATTGATCTTCACTGAAGTTTACCCATTGATCAATTCTGGGGCAATCCGAATCTCCCAATTTAATTGCATCTAATTGCTGATAAGAGACTGCCCTGTTAGAAGCACAACCAACTAACATAATCGCTACCAGGGCAATCACCAATTTCATTGCTTGTGAAACGCTGTTACTTGTTTAACGGCTTGTTGGGCAGTGGCTTGATCTACGCCAGTATTACGAACAACGTAACGGACAGCATCACGAGTGTTAAACTGTAATTGAAATACTGCTTGGTTTGCAATTTGTTCTACTTGTGTGTTCATGCTGTTTCCTTAGAAGTTGAAATAAGTTTGGCTAAATGACGATAGATAATTTTATGTTTAATCATATCGAGGATGTTAAGGAACGGCCACTCTAAAATAAACGGGCAACCATCTTTCCAAGTAGAGTGATTGATAAAATATTGATACTCTTGCAAGTCTGCCTTGCTGTTTGGATTAAATTCGCGCTTTTGCCAAGTGTGGCTACTAACACGAAACGTCTTTGCATTTAACTTCATACGTCACCTCTAGTCAATTAAGCGTATTCGGCTTCTCTCAACGCCATTTCACGCTCACGTTCATCGGCCAACCACTTTGCTTGCTGAGCAAGGTCTGTGTCGGTTTCTTCTACCAACCAACCGCGAGCACGAAGCTCCTCGCGACCGGCAAAGGTCTCTTTCATATTATCCATTTCATCATGGATGTAGTTGATCTGCTCTTCTAACCATTCGCGGCTACGCCATTGTTCGGGAGTAGCAAAACGAGGACGGAAACCATACATGTCCTTATGGAAATCAGAGAAATAACCTTGCAATTCTTCTACATTATATTGGGCTAAATGGTTCTGTGTCATGTCTGCTCCTTATTAGTTACTATACTACTATTATAACAAATTGGGTATTTTTGGTCAACCGGACATTAAATCGCTAAATTTGAGCCTTTTGCACGGTTGTAAAACACATGGTTTCCAATTTGTCCTGCTTCTTGTGATTTATCTGCCCAATTTGGGTCACGGATATAGATAGCGTGATAATATAAGCTCTTTTTAAGCCCACGTACACGATGTCCTGTTAAAACCTTACGAGCTACCTCTTCAGATTCTGCCCATAATTTCGAGTTTGGCCTAGGTAACTTTTTAGCTAGAGTCCACGAAAACTGTGATTTAGCATAAACCACCTTACAGATTGAGTTTCCCCAATAGCCCGTTTTAAGTCTGTTGACTGTAACGTGGCCCACTGCAAACTTCCCCGTGTTAGATTCTACGCCAGCTTCGTAATAAATGTTACGAGTAAGGCACTCTACATCGTTTTTGGTATACTTTACCTTTTCGTTGACCTGGATGATATCATCTAGCTTTTCCTCAATCATGTCCATACGCACCTCTTGGCGTACTAAGAATACGGCTAGCATACTACAACCAATTATAGCTAACATACGATTTGACATGTTTCCCCCGAAACTTCACACAATATAGCTATTATATACTAACGTGAATTATGGGTCAACTCAAAATTTGAGCCGTAAAAAAGCCCCGTATTCTGGGGCTCTTTAGTGTGGCTTTTTTACAACAGAATTACTTAGATACTTTGAAGAATTCGTTGAATTGTTTAGCGTAATCTTGCTTAGTTGCAGATTCAACTACTTGCTTAGCCAATGCTAAATTTGTGTCATAAACTGTCTTAACGAAGTCTACGTTTGCATCTACTAGAGTTTCTAGGTTAGCGCGGATTGCTTTGTCTTCAACTAATGTTAAAGGTGTCTTGCTTGCTGTTACTACTTGATCTAATACTGATTTGAAATTAAACATTTTATTTTTCCTTTTAAGCGAAATGTTATTGTTAGACCCGAACTATTCAGCATCTAACTGTTTACTGCATACTTGATAGTATAACATATTTAGTTGTGGCAATGCAACATTTTATACGCATATAATAAATAATTATATGACTAATTTATCCAAAACTACTTGTGCCTTGTATGGGTGTAATAAACCAGTTCTAAACTGGAGAACGGTATGCTGTTCTAAATCTCATCAAAGTGCCTATGCGGCAAAAAAACGCTATGGGACTGAAAACAAACCCAATAAGTCAAAAGAAGATATTGTTGCATACCACCGCCAGTGGTCAATTGAAAAACAAAAAAGAACAAAATTTGCAACTCCAATTTGGGCAAATAAAGAAAAAATTAAAGAAATTTATATACAAGCGGTTGAATTGTCGGAATCAACAGGGGTACGGCACGAAGTTGACCATATTATCCCACTTACTAATAAATTAGTATGCGGATTACATAACGAATTTAATTTGCAGATTTTACCAATGAGCGATAATAGAATAAAGAGTAATAAATTTACGGTGGAGTAAAACACCCACTAAATAATTACATCCATCAAAAAGGAGATCTCAAAATGGAATTATTTATCGGATTAGTAGTAGCGGCAGTAGTATACTTTGTATTCTTCCGCAAACCAAAAGCAGAAGTAGCAAGTGTATCAGTTACTGAAGTTGCGGCTAAAGCAGAAGTTGTTGCAACACCTGCACCAGCGGCTAAGAAAAAGCCAACTGTTAAAAAAGCAACTACACAGACAGCTAAGAAACCAGCTGCTAAAGCTCCAGCTAAGAAGTAATTAATGGCAGTACAAGATCTCGGCATCTTTTTTAGTGAAGACGACCAAACAACTTTTAGATATCACTTTAGTAGATTAACAAGTTATACTTCTGACAATTGGTCTTACTATCTAGATGCCGATTCTTTCAACAATAGCCGGCACCAACGTCGTGTTGCTTGCTTTCATATTCCTTTCCCATACCACGATAAAATTGATCGAACCATAGATGCTATCTACGATCAAGCAGATATTATTATAATACTAGGCAGTGAAGTACATCCACGCATTGTAGATTTTATGCGTAGATACGATCGCCCTAAGATTTGTTGGTTTATTTGCGGCGCATTAAACAACGGATTAATGAATAGTCGTGTATATAACTTAATGGACTGGTTTATAACTACTACACACTTTTATAAGGTTGTTAGACCAAGCATACTGTTTGATTTAACCCCTTACACACCAAAACCACTAATGTTTGATGCACTATTGGGTCGTAAAAAGCCACATAGAGACCAAGCATACGATTTTATTAAAGGTAACGGCCTTGATAAACAAGGCATTGTTACTTACATTAACGATCACTCAATAAATTTCAAAACTACCAGCGAAGATAACTGGATCTGGCCAACTGGCGAAATGAGCGGACACGACAATGTAGAGTGGACTGTAGATCGCGTTGACTACTATGGCTACAAAATGAGCTTGAGTCAAATTATCCCAATGGATATATACAATCAAACTGCATATAGCTTAGTGTGCGAAACTAATTTTGAAAACGACTATGTATTCTTTACGGAAAAAACAGTTAAACCTATAATAGGTCGTAGACTGTTTATCATGGTCGGCCATAGATATGCACTAAGACAATTAAGAAATATGGGATTTAAAACATTCAACAGCATAATTGACGAAAGTTATGATGAATTAGAACGTCCTATAGAGCGTCATGCTGCTGCATTAGAACAACTGCGTTGGTTATGCCAACAAGATCAACAGACTATATTAGACCAAGTTAAAGAAATTGCTGATCACAATTTCAATCACATGATGGGGTACGATTGGTACGGGGAATTTTCCGGCCCGTTGAGCCGTATACTACTTAAAAATTAATCAATAAAACCAAAGTTTGCCCAACGAGCGTCACCTAAGCTGATCCAGCCTAGAGGACCGCCCAACGTAGGACTTGAGTTAAACACAATGTTTCCAGCAGGCGCATTATTACTTGGCGGCATACTGCTACTAGTTAAAGTAACAGCACCAACAGTAAGTTTGTTTGTAACAACACTACCGTCTGGCAATAATGTTAAATTATCTTTACCGTTAGTGCCGATAATTAAACTATGGTTACGTGGAACATCAATTGACGCAACATTTGTAGTTCTCTTACCGATGCCAATTTCAATTTCTTGATCCCATATACTCAATGCTTGCGTAGGTTCAATGGTATTAATACCTACACGCTTGTTTGTAGTGTATAGAGTTTGACTTAACAACGATTCTCCACTTACACGTAGTTCTTGTAGTGTACCAATACGTTGTAAATTACTGCTAGTAATAAAATTACCAAGTGCGCCGTTGTCAACAATAGACTCGCCGTTAAATGTAATTTTATTTAAATCCAGGCCATCTTGTTTAATAGTTGCTGTAACTAAATCAGCATAACTTTTAAATACAAATTGATCCAGACTTGTACGTACATTGTTTGTGACGTTATTAACTAACCCAACATAAAACGCAGAGGACTCGGGTACACTACCTGTAACATTTAAGTCCCCTTCAATTGTTGTAGTACCTTTAACTGTTAAATCTTGCGTTACTAAATTATTTTCTACTACTGTTGCTTCGTCTAAAATACTTAAACGGCAGTCTGTAGCACGGTCATCAATACCAGTTGACCCAAAGTTTTTAATAATGCCGCCCGAAATAATATCACCTGATATTTGTAATCCAGAAATATCAATTGAGTCTAACGGAATGCTGTTGTCTGGGAAAGATACTTTTTTATTTTGTATTGCTGATACAATAGCCGACTGATACATTGCGGGAAAATCTATTCTGCCGGTGTATGCAGATATAGACTCTGAAATCATTTCTAGAGATTTTTCTTTAACAGAATTAGATAATGTTTGTGCTAGATTATTAACTCTAGAAGATAACTCTTGCTCGATTGTTCTGGCGTCAAGCGGCAATGCAGATACTCGTGCTTCAATCTTTTGATTTAGCAACGAAGCTAACATAGGAGTATAGTCAATCGCATTAACAACTTCAGCAATCTTTTGCTCAATTGCTGCCATAGCTTGGCTTTGTACTTGTGTTGTTATTTGTGAGACTATGTTTTGTACTATTTGGTTTACGTGTTGGTCAATGTCCATATTTACTCGAATTGTATGCTAACTACGTGCTCGTAGTTCTTTTTGATTAAGCTCTTGTACATCAGGTTTTTATGTACGAGGAAATTCACGGCTCCTGCGTCCATACTAAATTTTGCTAACTGTTTAAAAAACATTGTACGTCTTTCAAACACACCATAAGACTTCATTGCATCGCTAGGTTGATCAATTTCATAAACCATTGTATTCCAGCGTGTACGATCTTTCATATCCCAATCATGAGATTCTAAGAATATCTTACTTGTACTACCACTTCTAACTAATGCTGGGCTACTAAACTCGCGATCTTTAAAGTCTTGATTCTTGTAGTCACGCACAGTACTTATCACAAATGCTGTGGCTAAATTACAAATTCGAGCAATAGCTATTTGTTGTGCTTGATCACTATCAGCAAAGGTAAAATATTCATCCATCGCTATTACACAATCGAATGATTTTTTATAATTAGATAAATCTGCTTCGGGAATATAGGTAAATTTTATGCCCTTGCTTTTAAGAAATGATTGTGCTTGATCGCTAATTTCAGTAACTGAAATATTACGTGCAGTTGAGCTCAAAATAGCCGGATTAAATCCAACAAACAAAATATTCTGCGGGTCTAGATTTTCAGTGCGGTACACGCCATCAAGTATTTCTTGCTTACGTGCGACTACATTGTCGAGTCTAGGGTTAAAGATTAACGCGGATAGCACCGCATCAGTGTAGTCTGTAAAAGTCATAGTAATACTATTTATTGCTGGTACGCAATAAATCCAGGGTCACACAATGGAATCCACCGCCTAAAGTGCGACTATGACGCAATTCTTGCGGAATGACTGTAAATTTATAACTTTCTAGTATTTTAATTAAGTTAAGTTGGTGTTTATCTACTATAACTGTCTCTGGATCAACTACTAACATATTCATTGCAATCCATTTACTAGCATACGGGTATTCATAGAATCCTTGTGCTACTACATCATCAACATAAATTTTATCCCAAAAATCAAAAGCTCTAGGACAGTTATCTTCGTTAACACGGCTAGCATTTAGCATTACTAACCCTTCACGCAACGGGACAATAGTTGAGTCAATATGCACACCGGAATAAAAGTTACATAACTCTATTTTAACGTCAGGGAATTGATCGCATAACCATTCGTATGCTCGACGATTTCCGCTGTCGCTTTCTAAGTATAGCCAAGTATCGTTTAATCTACATACGTTAGCAGCATCAAGTACCATGCCTTGATCACGCGGCATGCGTCTGATATCATGTGACTTGTGTGTTACTTCTTCTAATGTTATAATTTCCTGATCTCTGCAAGGATACATCATTGCAGGATCTACAATAGTATTACCATAGATTAAAAGTCTATCACGCGGGCAGTAATTATACATGCCGTTGGTAACTGGATAGTTACGTGGGCTAGGACGTATTACATGAACACCAAGATTGTATAGTGTACGTGCTAGTTCATTTAGGTCTTCGTTAGCTTCATCAACGATATGATCTGGAACTGGACCACTAGGCACTGGAGTTTCGGTCCAAGTCGTTTTTTCTGCTTCCTGTGCAAATACTGGATCGTTACTTGGCCAGTTTGCGTATTTTGCACTACCTACTACTACACTTTTAAGTGGATCCCACTCATTGAAACTACTAATCATTTATGGCCCGTAATTTGAAGTGTATATCTTGGCGCTATTCCTATATTTCCTGCCATATGTGGAACATCGTAATTCCATTCAACAACCTGTCCTGCTCGCCAACCAGTTAAATCATTACCATCACATTCTAATAGATGTCCGGGTTGCCAATCCTCTAATAATACTACCGCTCTATATATTGTATGCTCACGTCCTGTTAAATTAAATAGTTTTATGTATTTTTTATATAAATCCTGGTGGGTTGGTAGTACTGTTCCCGGATTCATTCTATAATAGCTAGTACCAATATCTTTCCAACCGTAGCGTTCAAATAGTTGTATAAATCTACTATTCCACTGTGGTTGTGTACTACGCATATCACACATATCCCCAACAAAATTATTATTCATTCCTTCTGCTAACCACTTGTTTACGGAGTCGGGGTCGTTAAATTCTTCCTTGATGTATTCAAGATGTTTATACTCATCGGTCCAAAATGGAGTAATGATAAATTTATTGCAAGCGTGTGTTGCCATAATGGACTACCCTTATCTCTGTGTTATCTGTTGTATACTTACGCCATGGATCGATAACAACGCTTCCGCTAAGTATTTCAGAATATAATTTTTGTTCGCTATCTACCCCAGCATAGCCATATGTTACTTGTTGGTTGTGCGCCAACAATACACAGCCTACAACACTTGCTGGTACGGTATCTGGATCTGTTAAAGGATCAATATAGTAAGGATCTATACCCATTTGTGTTAAGTAATATCCTACTAACAAACTGTAGCTACCTTCTAGGTATGCCACGTTAGGTTTATATGCCTTACCGTGAATGTATACCGGTAAGCCAGCACGGTTATCGTAAATGTAACGTGCCATGTTCTTTGCTTGTTGCTCACGTGCTTTCATTATAACATCAAATATATCATATCCTAGATCTAATTCTTCTGCAAGGTAACGCAAGGCAATGTTATCACGTGGATGACACGGCCCTGCATCTCCCATTCCTGCTGTCATGTACTTAGGTCCCATGATCCTCATAGTTGAATTGGCTAGGGCATTGGTTACTACATCAACATTGATGTTGCCCTGTTTGATAGCCACGTCTTGGATCATGTTTACTAAGCCAATCTTGGCGCTAATAAACGTATTGTAAAACACTTTAATACATTCTGCTTCGTCCCACGTACCTACTACGTACCTCGGATTGTTTTCCATTATTGTTTTATAGAAGTCGGTCAGCAATTTCGCATCGCCGGTTTCGCTACCATCTTCAGTACCAATGATAACCATCTCTGGGTTAACCATGTCCCACTCAACCGATCCCATTGCGATGAGGTAAGGGTTGTAAATGAAACGAGCGTTGGTAATGTTTGTCTTCAGTTCCCTACGGGTAGTGCCTGGTAGAACTGTGGAGATTAGTACTACTAATTGATTAGGTGTTGCAAATTCGTTTACCTGCTTTAATACATTGTTGACTACTGTGTAATCAAAGTCTTTATTCTTTAAGTGAGTAATTGGTTGATCACCGCCGTAGATAGGATCGTGTGGTGTTTGTACAGCAATAAAGATTAATTCTTTGCCTGCTACTGCTTCTTCTAAAGTGGTAGCAATCTTAATCTTGCTACTTTCTCGTGGATAAATATCATATCCAGTTACATTATGTTTGCTTGCCATAGTTTCAGCACAAGCCATACCTAATTTGCCAACTCCAATAAAACCAACTTCCATTTAATGTTCTCCTTAGACAGATTCTACAACATTTTACACGATAACTTAATATCGCAGTTTACCAATGGCAGATCTGTTTATTTCTATCCGTTTGGTACATACCAAAATACTAATTTTTTAAGCAACAACTTTGATACTGCATATGAGCAACAAGCGTTTCGCAAAACTAATCGATGGGACCTTGAAAAAGAATATTTTCATTGCTACTTCTTTGATCAAGAACCTTTTTATAAAGAAACGATACCTTTAGTTACTTCCTCTTTACTTGCACCAACCCATTTTAATACAGCTAGACGTATTAGTATATTAGCCAACAGTGAAAAATCTGATGTTAAAACAGCGTGTGTTCGAGATCAGGACTTTTATGATTGGTATTATTTCTTTCACGGTTTTGCAGCGTTAGATTGGTATAGAGATTTTCAATATGTAAAACAAACTTCATTTAATCGATTTGATAAAGTATTTATATGTTATAATCATCTTATCTCAAAATACCGTTCCTATCGATTACACTTAGGTGCCAACTTAATTGAGCAAGATTTAGTTCGTTACGGCCATGTTAGTTTATTCCTTAATGATAACATAGGTACATGGCAAGATGCAATAGAAGATCCAGAATCTGAGCTAGATAATCGTGCCAGAGTGAAAATTTACGAAGCACTAAAAGACCTACGGGAACCACTGACCATTGACACTATAGATCCAAAAGGTAGTCTAAGTGCTAATGTTAGCTTAACACAATTAACTAGTGCATTGTTCCATGTTGTAACAGAAACTATATACTTCCAACCTAAACTGCACTTAACAGAAAAAGTGTTTAAGCCGATTGTTGCCAAACGCCCTTTCTTTTTAGTAGCCGCGCCGGGCAACCTAGCATACTTAAAGTCGTACGGATTTAAGTCATTTGATCGCTGGATCGACGAAAGTTACGATGAGGAGCAGGATCATTATATACGTATAGAAAAGATTACAGCAGAGCTTGCTAGACTATGCGCCATGGATCCTGTAGATTTAATAATGATGTACGAAGAAATGCAAGAAGTATTAGAATATAATTTTAATCACTTTTATACTACGTTTAAAGATACCATTGTCGACGAATTAGTTGACAACTTTGACGGTGTTTTACGACAAATTAACGTAGGTCGTATACCAGGCAATCATAGTAGATACCATCAACGTTTTGAGCTATCCCCGGAGTACTTGGCTGAAGTAAAAACCCGTCTCAAGCAATAAATACTTGTAACAATAGAACAGCTAAAGCTGTCGTTTTTCAAGGAGCTAGTATGGGTGAGATCTTTAAGATCATCGGAGACCTGGGCATGCCAGTAGCGGCAGCACTAGGTGGCGGATATTTCGTTTATCTAACAATCAAACTGTTATTACAAGGCGTGCTAGGCAGTATTAAAGGCATGGCCGGTATTATCACAGCATTAGACAATCGCGTTAAAACTATGAATCATGAAGTCTTAAGGGTGGATACATTAGTAAGTTCTGCCCTTGGACTTAAACCTGATCTCGAAAGAATTGCCAGAGCCGACGGAAAAACTGATTGCCGCAGAGATTAAACTTTTAGTTTACAATTCTCGTTATGCCATCGTTTGATATTAGTTGGAGTTGTAGTAATTCCGCAATGAATACACGAAGGTTTAGGATTTGGTAAACGATAAATATTCATATACAGTTATTTATCACTGTGGTGCGAATTGACGAAAGATAACAAATTGAAATACTATGATTACGAATGGGACTTGGAGCCCCACAGAATTCTATTAGATGCCGAGCTTAATGTAGATGCATTGGGATGGAAGGCTGGCGACTATTTTAAAGTTGCTAATATTAATGGTCGTGGTATGTTGGTCAAAGTAGATCCTTTAGAAAAATTTTTAAAAGAAGGCGAACACAATGAAAAAATATAATCCTTATGCTTTACCAATTCGTCAAATCTGGACCGACGGGGATTTAGCTAAATTTGCCTTGATAGCATTCGTAGCAGGCATTGTTGTAGGAGTTCTATTTTAATGGGCGACATAGCAGAATTAGTTAACAAATACGGATTTCCAATCGTCATGGCAATCGGTATGGGCTATATCATTCATTATGTATGGAAATGGGCTACAGTAGAAGTTAAACCTGTTATTAGCGATGCCAATACAGTTCTTATTGCTCTTATTGATCGTATCCGTATGTTAGACAATGACTTGATTCGTTTAAATCAAAAAGTTAATACTGTGTTACACTTACGTGGTAAAACCATTGAGTATGAACGAGTTGAAGCTGAAAAAGAAATTAACAAAATAGATAAAACTACAACATCCGACGAACAAGAGGCTAGTGGCGGTACAGGTTAAACTGTATAACGATTTAATAGTTTATCAAATTCTGCCCGAGTCTCTGCCTTGGGCGCACAAAATCCACAACGACATACATCCTTAACACAAGTAATTACAGGCATCTCTGTAGCAAACTGTTCTTTCAATGTTGCAATAATCTCATCTCTTTTATCTAATGTACCTAATGGTTCCACACGACCTGTTGTACTTGTTTTGCAATCCTTATTAGTGTACACCTTCCCTGTTTGCTGTTCTACAAACAAGAAGTACCAATTAACTGCACACGACCAACCTTTAAATCCTTGCTTGTGTACAAACTTAATAGACTCTTTTAAATTACCATTGGTGCTTAACTTACGACCGCCGCAACAACTACGTCCCTGGTCTACGATGTTTTTACCTGAGTCGATTGGTTTTTCTGTTAGCCAAAACACTTTCATAAAATCTAATTGTGTAGGACTATACTTCCATGCATCATCCTCACTGCGATCCACAGGCTTAACAAGATAATTGATATTGTGTTCTTTACAAAATGCAACAGCACGTTCACTAGATTCCCACAATGTATTATGCATCATAATGATTGCTTTGTGTGGTTTGCCTAGTTGTTTTAATTCTAATAGATTATCAAAATACATTTGCTCTTGCTTAGGCAAATTCTCTGCGTGGTAGCTCATTGAAAAATTATCTATTAGTGGCACTATTTGTTTAAACAGATTATTACCAATAATACCATTGGTAGTACATGTAACTGTTAAGTACCACCGGTCTTGATATTTTTTATATTTTGTTCTTACTGCTTCAAGTATTTCGATGATGTTGGGATGAAATAAACTTTCGCCACCGTAGACGTTTAAGATAACTTTGCGCTGACTTTGTTTAACCTGTTGCATATATTGATCTACGTATTCATACATAAAATCAATTGATTGTAAACATTCTGCCAATGGCGGATGTTCTGTTGTATTGTCGTGTCCCCATATACCGCAGTACGAACAATCTAAATTACACCGTTTGGTAACTTCCCAGTCTAATAAAAAACTGGGAGTATTGGTAGGATCCAACGCAAAGGAAATGGAACAGATGTCAGACATTTATTAAGTATACAGGATGTAATCTATTAAGTCAATGACTATTAGATTATTTTTCTGTTGCTACCCATTCACCGTTCCAGTTATCTGGTAGGTTTTGTTCTTTCATGAACTCACAACGTTCAATCCAAATCTTGTAGTACTTGTCCATTTGTCCGCCAAACAAGCCCTTCATCTTCGCACACATTGCGGCGGCTTCATCAAACTTCTTAGCCTTGTACAAGGCATGCATCTTCTCATGTTGTGCCTTATCCTTGCTATAGTCTGCGCCTTTAGTACGTAGAACTGTATAGATTAAGTCTGCTACAGTCTTACCTTTAGGCTGTAAGTTATCTAATAGCAAGTAGAAGAAGTCATCTTTAGTACGGTTATAAGTTTCGGCACCAATAATACATAGCACACCGTATGCTTTACAACGTGCTTCTAAACGAGCCGCTGTTGAAACCATGTCGCCTAAGATGTCATAGCTATGACGGTCAGTTGAGCCCATTTCTCCAATAAAGCCAATACCTGTATTACAGCCCCAGCCCATTGCAGCTGGTGGTAATCCTTGTGCTTCCATTAGCTTAGTGTATTCATCAACTGCATCTAACATCTCAAGTCCTACTTGAACAATAGTACGAGCATGATTAGGATCTTCAATAGGTGCACCATGTATATGCATTGATGCATCACCTACATACTTGATAACCATACCTTTGTTATCTAAGATTGGTCGACTGATACTGTCCATGTATCCGTTCATGTACTTGCCCAGGCCAGCAACGTCATCGCCATAGTGTTCGCCAATTGGTGTAAAGCCACGTAAGTCAGAGAACATAACTGATACGTCTTTACGTACACCACGTTTAATTAGATCTGGATCTTTTTGTAGTAGTTCAACTACTTCCTTAGAGCAATAGCCCGCAAATTGTTTCTTGATTGCTTGTTTCTGTAAGAACTCGCTTACAAACTTAACGCCATAAGCATGAAGGAGAATAACAGTAATACCGCCAGCGAAAGCGGTAATGTCAACAAGCCAAGCATTAGACGTGTAAACATACTTAGATAAAGGATACAAAATACCGAGAGCGATAACGCCAGAAGAAAGTCCAACATAGGTCCACCTTGTTAAAAATAATAATAAAATACCAATGGCCACTAAGCCAATGATTTCGGCACCATCTGCCCAATCTGGACGTGTAATGACAGGACGTGTCTTGTTAGCAATTACAGTACCCAGTACAGCCGCTTGTAAATCTTGTGGTAGCATTTCACCTAAACTTGTTGCCACAGGGTTAGCTAGTCCTTGTGCTGATACACCAACAATAACTATTTCGCCTTCAAAATCCTTAGGCAAGTCTGTTAAACTATAATGGTCTGGAGTTAATGACCAGTCAATCCAAATACGTGATAAACTATCTGTAGTAACGATACCTTGACTTGGTATACGCATTTTCTCTACACCGTTTTCATTTACTTTAATTTGTACAGTCGAGTCGCCGCCAGCTACACGTAATGTTTCCATTGCCAGGTTAGGATATAACTTACCATTGTAAGCAACTACTAAAGGCATACGACGGACAACACCGTCAACTTCGGGAAATGTATTTGTAATACCAACACCTGCGGCTGCCTGTTCTACTTGTGGTATGTTAGCAATAATACCAGGAAACTCTACAAACGCTTCTTGGTTGAAACTTCCAATGACTGCTGATCCCGGAGCTCTTGGAGTGTTTCTTGTTGTTGTCGATCCGACACTAGGTAGTACTGTTGGGTATTGTCTGAGTGCCTGGACATAAGATTGATCCTGACCCATACGATCCCGATCAGGAGTAAGAATATTAAAAACCACCAAACCAGCGTTGCGACGATATAATTCTCTAATAATGTTTCCATAAGTATCTCTGCTAAACGGAAATTGTCCGTATTTTTCTATTGCTTTTTCGTCGATATTAACTACACTAACGCCAATTGGCTCTGGTGCTTTACTAGTAACTAAGGTATCAAAATAACGTAATCTAACGCTTTCAATAAACATAGGGTCTGCTATACGTAGACCGGCTACTAAGGCTAATGTAATAACTGCTGTCCAGGGACTAACTAGAATTTTTTTATAATTGATTTTCATAATAATATTTACCGCGTTAATGCGTTTCGTTTTTTGCGTAATTCTTCCATTTCTGCTTCATACTTAATTCTAGCTTCTTCTGTACTACGTTCGTATGGGCGTTCAACAAACCTGTGCATAGCGTAAGCAATACCGAGTCCGCATATTCCACCAGCAATTTGTACTAATAGTTCAACGGACATAGCATACCTCTTCCAAGAAAGGATATTTAATTAAGATAAAATCTCTATATTCTACTGGTATAAAAAACTCAATAACACGTTTTTGTATTTCAAAGTACCCGCCTATTTCTTGTACGTAAAGACTAACGTCATCCTTTAGGGGGATCTTACTGAATTTATCTATAGTAAATGATATCATTAGTTTCCTTGTCTAACAGTAATAGGAGCACACCCTCCTGCTTGTACGCATACTGTTGTTATGTTATATACTTGCCCGCCAGTTTGTGTTAAATTTACACTAGCAGGGCCGCCAGCGTTAGTTAAACTAAGTGTAGCCGCATTAGCAGTATTGCCATATTGATTAACTGTTGCTGAGTTTCCGTTGCCGTTTAGACTTACGTCTAAGTAATGATTACCAAGACCAGTTTGACTAGCGTTAAGAACATTATTATTTCCATTAACACTAGCAAAAGTTTGTTTCTGAGTTGTGCCATCTGTTTGTACCAATCCAACTGTGTTGTAATTTCCTACTATGTTTGCTTCTAGGTAATGCCCTACTGTACCTCCGGCATTTTGTTGATTAGTTGTTACTTGATTACTATATCCACTTACACTAACTGATTGATAATGATTACCAACGTCTGTGCCTGTGTAGTTGCCATTGGTATCACGACCTTGATTTAAGTTTAGTGTATTGCTTCCTGTACCTTGTACACTCAATTGAATTAAGTTTTTACCTACAGGATTACCTGGATCACCTTGACGTATAGTAATCGTGTTTAAGTCGCCTTGTACAGGAGCATTAGTTGTGCCAATACCACTGACCTGATTATAGTGCCCAACCTGATTAACTGTTATGTGATCATTGTTGCCAACTTGATCTATGTAGATGCCATTTTGCATAATACCAGCACGAGTTACTGCGGCAACATTAACACGATTTTGTTGTGCGGCTGTGATTGAACTACTATAAGTGGGAGACGGTATTGCTGTATACAAATTTGTTTGGGCAACGATTTGCCATGCATTGTTTTGATACCATTGGAAGTTAACTAATGCTCCGCCACCATTTTCATAATACATAATTTCAACAGGTACATAACCAGCAGTTAGATTAATACTGCCCTGCCTAAAACTACCGCCATCTTCTTGCCAACTATTAATTACAGATGTGCCGTTTACTTTAATACGCAGGCCGTCGTCAGCATTACCACCAAATGTATATGTGCCGCTGGTTGCAATATTAATATAACCATAGAAGCGAACAATAACTCCATCGCTGAGTCCAGAGTTCATTACTTGTCCTCCTCCCCAGTTATAGTTTACTGTGCCAACAGTACCAGAAGTTAATAATGTGCGATTGGTAATCGTTCCATCGGCATTTTGTGTATATGTAGGAGTAGCGCCGCCAGCAGCATAAGTTTGATAATTAAGTCCAGCAGTTTGTGCGTGAGTCTTGGTACAATGACTAAACCCAGCAATTAAAAAAGTAATGAAGCAGTAAGTAAAAAATTTCATATTAGTTCTGCTTCAACGTAATTAATGTTCCGTTGCCTGTGTTAACACGATTCTTTACTATCACACTACCTTGTTGCTGTATAATAGTTCCATTCTCTGCTTTGTTCACGCTTACGCATTGGTTATTACTACCATCACTGCGACATAACTGTACCGACATTTCATCTACAGCAACTTTAACACCTGTACTGGCTTTATAATCTGGTAGTAGTCCGTCGGCCAATTTTAAAAAGTTTTCGTTAAGTTGATCATTCATCATAGTAAGTAAATTATCTAAGAATTGTTGATCTAAAAAGTTTTGTGCTAACTTACTTTTAAATATTTCTCGTTGTTGGTCAGCAAGTACGTTGCCTAGGTCCGCTTCCTTAAGGAAGTTTTGTTCTAGTAGGCTAGCACTTGCTGTACGTTGTTCTTGTTGTGCTCGTTTAATCTCAGGAGGTGGCGTTAGAATTAATAAACCATTCATAGCATCAAGGCTCAGACTAAGAGTTACCGGTTTTGTTGGGTTTGCGCTACGTGATTCCACTCGAGTGGCTTGAAAAGGTTTATCCAAAGTAACTACGCCAGCATCAGTTATAACATCAATGATGCCAGTTACACAGTTTTTATCTTTTGGGTCTAATTGAGCAAGTGTCTTAATTTTATCTACGCAACTAGGCAGTAGAATGATTGTGCTTGCGCCTAGTTCATCAACGGTGGCGGTGAAATCTGTACCCCGTACAGCAATAGTAGCAGTAGGAGTATTGATAGCCACCTTACTAGGATTGTTCTTAGCGATAGCTCCACTAGCGTATCTAACAGTACCACCGGCCATGTTAAGAGCCAGCTTACCAGCTCCTTTATTTTTAGGATCATATACAAAATCGTCGATAACCAGTTTACTGTTTTCATTTACTTGTACTCGTGTATCATCTGCAAACGTAATACCAACCTTACCTTGGCTGGTCTTTACTGCATCCTCCATCTCTACTCCGACGCCCTTGGTCCCAGTTAGAGTCGTCTTCGATCGTTGTATCGAAGCAGGGTCGTTCGCTTGTTCCGTTATTGTGCCTACGGCTGCTTCGCTGGTCGTGTAGATGCTCACAAAGCCTACGCATAGTATTGCTGTCCATATTAGTCTCCCCGGTTGAACCACAAACATTTTTGCAACTCTCTCATTAATTGATCTTGGGCAATGCCCATTTGCCGACTGGCCATTTCTATAAAATCGATATATCTAGCAGAGGCATTGCTTTGACCATGTGCCCACTGCTGATACATTGTTTGTAAGAAACGCATATCCATATTATCTGTTTGTTTGGTTCACAGTTATACCACTGCCACTACCACTAACTTTTAAGTTAGCAACGTTATTACCTGCGGTAGCTGTTTGTGTTACCCCGATAGTATTACTACTACCAGTTACGCCTAATGTTAATGAGTTATCATTGCCACCAGTTTGGCTAACAGTTATAGCATTACTACTACCAGATAATGTGTCTGAGGCATAACCGCCAATTGAAACACTATTGCCTGAGGTGTTGCCACCTTGTGTAATACCAAACGTATTGCTTGCGCCGCTTGCTTTAATACCAACAGTATTATTGTTGCTACCAAGTAATGATGTGCCTTGTGTAATATTCACAGAGTTGCTATCGCCGGTTAATACAACATTATCAATGTTATTATTACCCTTAACAGTTGCCACAACAGAGTTGTTATCACCACCGGATGTAACTGCTTTAATAGCGTCATTATTGCCACGTACATTAATATTAGCGTTGGCATTATTACCAGTCTGATTAATACTAATATAAGTTCCTTTACTTGCGCCAGCACCATCGTTATTACTGTCAATTACCGCTGTAGCATTATTACCTGTTACAGAATAGTTAATAGTAGGAACGGCTACAGTACTACCGTCAGGTAATGTTGTAGTGCCACCTGTGGTTGTTTGCACACCTAAACTTAAAGTGTTGCTCATACCAACTTGGTTTACTGTTACCTGGTTATTAATACCGTAGATAGTTGCAGGGGTAGTCGTACCACTTGCTATACCTTTTACTACGTTGCCATATCCGTCTTGTGTAATAGATATTGTGGAATTACTTCCTGATTGATCAATGTAGATACTGTTATCCGCAGCATATACACCTAAACTCATCACAACGGCTAACATCGATACTGCAATTTTTGTTAGTCTTGTTTTCATTTTACTTCTTCCTTTGGCCGTAGCCATAATCGTACTACTTCTTGACCTCCGGCCCCAACTTCTCCGACGGTATTGTTTTTACTTCTTCCTTTTTTACTTCTACTACAGGTCTACGATACTCCCATACACCTTTACGCTCACCTTCTCGAATCATCTCTACTACTGCTGCTTCTACTGCCGACTTAACTGCTAGTGTACTTGCTTCGTTAATAGTTAAGCCTGTTTCAAATTCAAATAAGCCTGCTGTGGCACTAGTTGCTCCTGTGGTGCCATCAAATACTTGTTTTAATATACCCTGTCCCGGA
>Ga0208622_1000247_pt1 | contig 24365 bp, 30 predicted proteins | sample CryBogCBH12Jul09_FD_184621 | JGI IMG/M metagenome (GOLD analysis project Ga0208622, IMG submission 184621) | Freshwater microbial communities from Crystal Bog, Wisconsin, USA - CBH12Jul09 (SPAdes) | ecosystem: Environmental > Aquatic > Freshwater > Lake | place: Crystal Bog, Wisconsin, USA... | reverse complement strand
CAATAAAGGCGATAGACAATATCTTACCTTTGCGAGTATCGGCTGCGGTACTGGCGAGTTAATAGACGTTGTACTACAAGGTGCTATACCATGCGGTAAGTATGCTATATTAGAAGGTGTTGGTACAGTTGAATTCCGTAACGGTGTAAAGAATGTCATGGTTAGCAAGTTCACAGCTGACAACGTTTAATTATAATGAAAATTTATCAAGGCTGACATATAGAAAATTGCCTGTTGATGTTACCTTTAGACTTTTATATTGTATTTTTGATATTTTATCAGATAATATAACTTATGAAAATCATGCTAATCTCAAAACCGCGCAGCCGTAGCAATTGGTTTCTTAATGTGTTGTCCAGAGCTTACAATACCTCTGAACCATACGAACCGTATCGTCTTTTTAACGATAAGATTGATGACAAATATCATATAAAATGCAGCTTATCATCTAATGATCCCAAATCTTTAGATCAATTTTCAAATCTAATAATAGAAATCAATTCAACTATCCCCAACAACATTGCTGTTAAATTACAAACAAGCGACATACCAAATCATGTTGATTTATCTGCGTATAATTTTCACATGTATGATAAAATTTATATAACAGATCGATGCGACATTGTTGCGCATGTGGCTAGTCGCATTGTCGCTCATGAAAATAATAAATGGGATATCGGCAGACACACAATAGTTGCTAAAGAGACCCCGTTGATTGTCTATAGTAGACAACAGCATGGTCACGCCATGCTAGCGTCAAATTGGGATCATTATAAAATGGCCACCGTAATAAACTGGTTAACGGATAACTCTATCCCATTTACCTATCTAGACTACGAAGATGTGCCTGATTATTGCCAAAAAAATTTTCATAACATCGAGTTAGATTTTCAGAAACCAACATTTAAATATCAAGATATATTTGGAAACTGGGAAGATTTTATCAATGACATAAAGGCTATCTACAGTAAATTTATTGATAAAAATTTAAAGGTTGTATATTCAGAAAATTTATTAAAAAAAAATAAATCAAAAACCCTTGTGATAATATGTCCATTCAGTCGAGGCTATCAGTTAGCCAATGCACTGTCGACAATTGATAATATACCAATGAACTCCCCCTATGCATATATTCATCTACAATTTGAAAAAAAGTTTGGGAGTAAATTTGGTAGGCAATCAAAAAATTCATCAGACCATAACATTCAACTTGGGTTTAAATCTTTAACAGAAGAACTAAGTCAATTGATACCTAATTATGGTTTGGTAACGTTGTCAGTAACTGATATTCCGCCAACCATTGACTTAGGTACTTATAATATTGATCAGTACGATCAAGTGTATATAACCTATAGACAAGACATTGTGTCGAGTATTGCATGTCGAATACTTTCAAAACATTTTGATGACAAAGATTTTGAAGACAACATAGCAGTCTATCAAAATCAACTGCCTATCACATATGATAAATCAATTCATTTTGAGTCAATAATATCGATAATTCGAGATCATTTAATAATGAATAAAATACTTAACTATCTTAATAATAATAACATCAAATATAATCTATTAAATCACCAAGAAGTACCTGTATATGATAATATAGTAAAAATGCTTATTATAGATAACAATCTCAACATTGCAGTAATTGATTATTCTACAGCATTTACAAACTGGGCCATGCTACTAGACGACATTACGATGTTTGGAAAATGAGTAAATTCTCAATCATAATAGTGTAATTGTGCATATATAGTAATATAATTTAGATATACTGGAGAGATACATTATGGCAAAAGCATCTTTTATAAAAGTGATGTTGGTAAATGAAGAAAACCCAGAAACTGGTACAAAGTATTTGATAAAGAAAAGCACCAAAGGCACTAAAACATCTAAAAAATTAAAATTTCGCAAATACGATCCAGTACTTCGTAAACATTGCGTTTTTATTGAAAAGAAGTTGCCAAATCCTAAAGCCAAATGAAAAATTGGATTATAAAACACAAAACTGCTATTAAAAAATGGGGACTTGCTGTTGGTGTGATTTATCTAATAAAGGCGTTGATTTATACTGGACTAATTATCTGGGCTACAATTAAATTTTCTAATTAAAGTTGTACCCAGTGATTACCAGTATCATCTGAGATATAGGTAAACAAAACTCCAGAAACTGTGTTATACCAACGGTCTCCGTCTGCGGGAACGGGAAATGTAGGTGGAGAAATACTCTCGGTAATTTGACTATGATTAAGATATAACAGTCCATTCCCAGTGAGATTTACCCCTAATACTTGTCCCGGCGTTCCAATTAATGTATTACCTGTTCCACCATACGGGTATCCAATTGTATTGCCATGCCAGGTACCAGAAGTTATTGTACCTAAACCAGTTATCTGTGGTTGATTGTTGTTGACATTGATAATGCCAGCATTATAACTTAAACCTATTCCAGCAATGGTACTTGACACACTTAGAGTATTGTTACTGAATATAAGAGGCGAATTTTGATCCAGCTGAAGTTCTATTATTCCAAACCCATCGGGACCAGTTATAGTTTTAAGAGCTGACGTAGAATCAACAAATGCAGCAGCATTAACATTGAAAAATTGACCTGTTTGTGTTAAACCAAACCCAGGAAGTACAACACCTGCAGCACTAAATTGAGTCCAAACTATTGGAGATGTGTTGACAGTAATAGGATCTAGAGTTGTTACAACCCAACCAGTTCCGGCGTTTATTGCTCCTTCTTGAACAAATACAAAATCGCCATATTCAACTTTTCCTGCAATACCTTGACCATTAAAGTCAGCTGAACGACTTAGAATCCAAGATTGGCTTACGCTTCCAGATTGTACTACTACATATATGCCATTTTGATTTGGGTCTGTTTGGTTTTTAACCAATACTCGCGTGTCTACAGCAGGATAATATCCGTCAATCTCAAGTGGCTGATATACATTACTTGTAAGAGATCCATAGGCTATCAACGGTGTAAAAGTTGCATTAAGAGTATCTGTTGTAGCAACCAAGGCAGATGCTTTGACATTGAGGCCACTTGCTACAGCATCTACATAAGATTTTGTTGCAACATCTTGACCATTTTCTGGATCAGCAACATTTATTATACGATGGTCAGTCATATCCAACGTGGTGGTTATTTGTACGTTGGCTATGTTGGCAGTAAGTATAAGATTGTCACCTGGTGCTGCTGTTGTAATGTAATCACCGGTTATTTCTATATTGCCAATTTTTAAAGTTTGTGTTGCGGTGTCAAATGTTAATGCTGAATTACCAATAAGTTGACCACCAGGGGCGCCAAATGCGATTTCTCCAGCAGGGATATTATTAGCAGATCCCCCGCTGCCAGATGTGAATATTGCACTGTTGTCGGTTATCTTGATATAAACAGGTATAGTATCACCTGTTGTAACCACATTCGTTACACCGCCTGGAACTGTACTGCTAACATACAAGATATCACCTGGAAACCCAGGCAATGTTGGCAAGTTAGTTACATATCTATTAATGGGTCGATAGGTGAAGTTACCAACATCTGGTTGATTAACACTGGTAACTTCACCTATACTTTGTGTAGATCGTAAAAGTGTTGATATACTTGCGGTATACGAACCGTCTTGATTGAGATAGATTATATCGCCAATTTGAAAATTATTGCCAGGTTGGTCAGCAGGTATAAAATCTTGAATATAATTATATGACGCAAATCTATTAACTATGTCAGGTATTAGGTTGATCGGCACTGCATAGTCTGGTATAGTGGCAAAAACAGGTATGCCTTCACTGTTTAAATTAATTATCAAACAGTCATAAACATTTTGATCGCTAGTTGACCCTATTCCTATACCGCTTTGTGTTGGATTGTTAACAATATTGCTAAGTCCAACGTCTTCAACAATAAACGTAAGCACAGAATCTGTTTGGCTGGTTATACTAATAATTTCAACAGCAATACTAGCTGTTGTAAAAACCAACCAGTTACCAATGCTTACACTTAGACCATTATAGGTATATGGTATAGGTGTTTCGGGATCACTGTGTGTTTGGCTTTGAACATCAACTGATACTTGCCATTGATATGGATAACCTGTCCAAGGATCTAACGGATTGAGAGGATCACTCCATGTTGCATATGGTGTTATAGATACAACATTGGTAAAAAGAGTTAACGGTACACGAAAACTTTGTGCAGTCATTGCCTAACCTCAGTTAATGTAGACTGCGATTCGTGCATGTCCACCATATACAGTTCCTACATTATTAGCGGTTATACCATTCAATACAAACTGTGCAGAAATAGCTGTATCATATGTTATATTCATCAATGCTGTTGGGCCTCTGCTGGTATAAACAGTTCCACCAACGGTTGTTTGTCCATATACAACAAAGTTCTGTGGCAAACCAGAAGCAGTATAATTAATTATTACAAATGTTGCACCTAGTGTGGCCGACCATCCAACTGGTAAATCAGATACAGATTCAATAATGCCACCACTTGAATAATTTACAACAAAGTCAAACATGTTGACACCGATAGGACCTGTAGGTCCATATGGCCCTGTTGGACCTCGACTAGGTCCTGTTGGACCTGGTATACCAGTGTAACCAGTTGGCCCTGTATAACCCCAAGGGCCTGGCGTACCAGTTGGTCCAGTATTTCCTGCTGGCCCTGGAACGGTTGATGGTGATCCTGTTGGGCCAGTGGCCATTGGTCCAGTATAACCAGTAGGACCGGTAATAGTTGATGCATCTCCAGTTGGTCCAGTTGGGCCGCCAGCAGGGCCTGCAGGGCCTTGCGGGCCAGCGGGTCCGGGTGTCCCTACAACACTTGGGACCCATGCGCCTTGATAATTGATATAAAGATTACCTTCGTCATCATCCCACCAAAGATCTCCAGTATTGGTGCCAGAAGGAGCAACATTAGACACATAGGTATGATTTTCAGTTGCCCAGATAACATCATAATTGGCATCACTATTTTTAGCAAGCACTTGTCCTGTTGCGCCGCCTGGTGGTATACCGTTGGTTGCTGTACTGCCGCCTTGGCCAATAGATGTAGCTGCGGGACTAACAGCACCGTAATTCAACAGTATATATCGCACAGCACCAACCAGATACGGATCTGTTGGAGGAGGTATAAGATATGATCGATCTACTATTGCACGTAGCCAAATGTAATTACCACTAAAACTAGCAGCAATTACACCTGTATCTCCGTTGCCAGATCCAGTTGGTGCAGATGGATTTTGCGGAAATTGTAGAAACGGTACATCACCTACTAATGGAATTGGAAACCAATCCATTGGACCTGGCTGAGATGCCAACGATCCTTGAATATACACGCGGCCAATAAAATTAACAACAGAGATGCTAACAGTGTGGTTACAGCCTATTGTATTGCTATAACCAGCACCTTTTTGCTGTATTCCAACGACATTTATTTGTGTTGTCGTACTGCCGAGAAGTGTAACGCTGAACATCCAATGCCCCTATATGATAGAGCTATTTAGCGATGCTGTAGAGTTCACTCAAGCTCCATTACTTCTACAACAACTCCAGCGTCACCTATTACACTTTCTGAAAGTTCTGGAATACTTGCCAGCAGTGTTACCAGCTGGTCATCTGTTAATACTGTGGTTTGATCGTCACTGTCTTTTATTATTTTAGAAAGTTTAATTGCTATAACTTGTTCTAATACTTTGGCCATTATATGTCTCTCCTCGTTTATAGACATATTTAGCCAGGTTAACTATGTAGTTAATTGAGTCTTAGGTTTGCGGCCACGTTTACGACCTACTTTCTTGCTCATACCATTTGGGAGTATATCATAAATGTCTGCATATCGTATAAGATCCATACCATCTATTGCCTTTATTGCTGCGGCATCTGTACGTATTATTTCGGAAATAACATCTATAGACCCTAGCTCAAAGATAGGCGGAGTATCGCCTACTATCTTCTTTATTTTAAATTCACCAGTTTTTATAAAACTCCTGCCAAACAGATCCTTGCTACGGTAACTAGCTGTTATAATGGTGTCGTCTGATATGGCTTTTTTGTGAATTAATGCTGACATTAGCATGTTTGACATATATCATTTCCTTGTAAATTATTTTGAAATTCTAACTCATCAGTTTTAACTTTGGTATCTATAATATTATAAACTAATTTGTCATGTTCAACTGTGAATAGCACAGCGCCGCCATTGGTAAGCTGACCAAATAGTATTTCTCGGCTAAGTGGTTTTTTAACATTTTCTTGTATTACCCTAGCTAACGGTCGAGCGCCCATGTTACGATCAAACCCTCGATCAATTAACCATTGCTTTGCATCTTGATCAAACACAATGCTGACATTTTTTTCTGTACTCAACGCATTTAACTGTACAATAAATTTGTCAAGCACCTTGTTCATGCTGTCCTTGCTTAGACGATCAAACTGTATAGATGCGTCAAGTCTGTTTCTAAACTCTGGTGCAAACCATTGTTTTACAGCTTCGTGATTTCCGTCATTGTTTTCTGTGTTGCCAAACCCTATTCTTGATTTTTCCATTTCAACTGCGCCGAGATTACTAGTAAAGATCAAAAATGCATTGCGAGCACTGGCAGTTTTGCCGCTTTGGCTAGAAATCATACCGTTATCCATGACCTGCAGAAATATGCTGACAATATCAGGATGCGCTTTTTCAATTTCATCACACAACAATACACAATGTGGATTTTTTTCAAGTTCATTTATCAGTATCCCAGAACCAGCTGACCCATCGCCATATCCCACATATCCAGGTGGAGATCCAATAAATTTGCTAACACTGTGTCTTTCTTGAAACTCGCTCATGTCAAACCGCACAAATGGTACGTTTAAAATAGTGGCTAACTGTTTGGCAATTTCAGTGTTATGATGTACAAAGCCATTAGCAGATTGATATAAATGCATCGGAGAATCAACCATTACATCATAAAATTCAATATCAGAACTTCCTTCAATATATGTAACAACATGATCAATACCATGAGAATCAACGATACTATCACCAACTGCGATATTTTCTGCAAACTTTGATACAGTTTTTCCATCAACTATTAGTTTGTGTTTTTTTGCACAATGTATCATTTCTCCAGAATTAACGTATATTTTTACACCTGTATCAGTTTTTTTGATTGCGGCGGAAATTGGTATCCAATTAAATTTTTCATCCTCAACTAGGATTTCGCTATTGATGAAGTGTTCTACATCATATTCAAATGATGCTTTTTCGTAAATCTCCAATGCCTTAAACAAATCAGACATTGACACAGTCATTTCTACTGACATTATATTCTCCATATTGTTATTATACTGTGAACTTATTTGAAAATCAAACATAAATACTGGATCAACTGGTATGGGAAAAAGAATTATAGCAAGATATATTAATGATTTTAAAAAATTTGTGCAATCCAGTAGCATCGAACTTGCTGATTGGCAAGTTCAAGAACTTATAAAATTTCGCAATGAGATTGGATATACAAGTGATAGACGCAAAACCTTGTTGCAATTTGTTAAACTTGGGTATAAAAATTGGTCGAAAATTTGGCAAGTTCTTAAATCCATGCATAATAGTAGCCTCAAATATCAAAAAATTCTGCATGGCAAAGTTAATGGAACAGCAAGATATCAATCCATCAATGTCAAAAAACGACAAGCCTTACCAACTACAATTGACTATTATACCTCGAGGGGTATCCCCCTTGAGGATGCTGTTATAGAAATTAAAAAAATTCAAAAATCTCGTAATGAACGTGCGGTATCTGTCATTACAGCTAGACCACACGCTTCTAGATCTTGTAGACAAGTTGGTTGGTGGATTGATAGAGGATTTGATCCAGATCGAGCTGTCTTGGAAGTTAAACGAGTACAAACGACAAATGGTTATAACTATTGTGGAGATATTAAACAGCAAGAGCGGAATACCAAATGGCAAAATAGTATTAAATCTAATCCAAACAATAATGATATAGGATACAAGCGAAGTCATAGTTTGAAACGATATATTGACCGCGCGGGCGGCAATGAGATCGCAGGATATGCTGCGTATTGTAATTATCGTCTGAATCTCTCTGGATGGCATTCTGCTAGTAAACAATCTATGGCAATACTTCAACCAATAATCGACCTTTGTCGCAATATAGGTGCTGATTGTTACTATGGGGCCGATGGCAGTCACGAATGGATATTGCGACACGTAAAAAAAGCATTTTTATATGATCTAACTATTCCACTATTCAGTATCATTGTTGAATTTAACGGTGAAGCTTGGCATCCAAATCCGTCATGGAATAAAAATAAGTGGGATGCATGGAAGCATCCACACACGAAAGAAACTGCCGATGAAAGACACCTAAAAGATAATCTTAAAATACAAGCAGCAGTTTCAGCAGGATGGGATTTATATGTAATATGGGATTCATCGCCAGACATCACACAGATCCTTGAGAAGATAGAGACAAAAGCACAGAAGCAAAATCTTTAGTTACTCGTATCTTAATTTTCTGATCACCTGCAAGACACTTTCCAACACCGGTTGGACCTGTAAAGAGGAATGCACCTAGAGTCTTATTGCCCTCTCTCAATCCAGATCGGCTGATAAAAACTGCGTCTGTAAGTTTGTTTATGGCCTCATCTTGCCCAAAAACAACAGACTGTAGCTGGTGTTCAAGTTGTGATAAGTCTTCTGTAGACTTTTCATTTGTACTAATTACTACACGAGCAGTTCTGCTAACTTCGTCTATTATTTCTTGCACACCAATAAGCTCCACACGCTCATGCAAAGGTTTAACCTTTTGCCGTGCTCCTGCAGAATCCATGATGTCAATGGCTTTATCAGGTAAAACTCTATCATGGATATGACGCGCAGTTAATTCTACGGCCATATCTAATGCCGTAGTATCGTAGCCAATGCCATGGTATTGACTATAATACGGAGACAGCGCATTAAGTATTCTTTTGCTGTCTTCAATACTGGGTTCCTGTATTTCTACTTTTTGAAATCGGCGCATCAATGCTCGATCTTTTTCAAAATGCTTACGATATTCCTCCAGTGTTGTGCTACCGATGCATCTAATTTCTCCACGTCCAAGAGCTGGTTTTAGCAAGTTTGCTGCATCCATTGCACCTGCGTTACCGCCGCCGGCGCCCATTATCATATGTATTTCATCAATGAACATGATGGCATTTGGTAATGAGGAGAAGGCTAAAATGATGCTTTTCATTCTTTCTTCAAAGTCACCTCTAAATTTTGTACCAGCTACAATACTAGCAATATCTAAACTGTAGATAACCTTATCTTGCAATGTATCTGGGACATTATTTTCAACAATGCGCTTGGCAAGACCTTCCACAATAACAGTCTTACCAACACCAGGATCTCCTAATAATATTACATTATGTTTGTTACGTTTTGCCATAACCTGTGTTATGGTTTCAACTTCAACTTCGCGACCAATAACTGGATCAATTTTACCAATTTTGGCTTTTTCATTAAGATTGACACAAAATTGTGACAATATTTCTAATGCTTCCTTGTCTTTGGTATCTACTATCGGGGGTTGATTTTTATCAAGAATCGTTAACACAGTGTCTCGATCTAACCCGGCTCTATTAAGAAAGAAACTAGCGTAACTATTTTCAATATTAAACATAGCTAAAAACAAATCTATACAGCCCATGTCGTTACGGCCAGAAAATAAAATTTGCGTTTTGGCTTTTTTAACAACTGTCAGTAGCAGTGTTGTGTGTCTAGGTTGATAAGGACCTTGTTTTACTATCACATGGTTATCAACATCATCTAGATATAATATTAGATCGCTGCGCAATTTTTTAAGATTACCAGCTGCTCCAGTTATTACTTCTTGAATTTCTTCATTTTCTGTTAATGCATAAAGTAAATGTTCTAGAGTTACAAACTCGTGTCTACGCTCAGCTGCTAGAGCATATGCACGCTTTACTGTATCTTCGAAACTGGTACTCATTTCTTGTTCCTCTTGATTTTTTTAGCTAGTCGTTTTTTGGCCATATTAAGTGACAATTTACCAACTCTATCTGTAAAACATACGCCATTTACATGATCGTATTCGTGCAACCATACTCTTGCTGCAAGGCCTTCTAATTTTTCTGTAATTTCTTGACCTTCGAGGTTGTGATATCGAACCATAACTCCGGATGGCCGTCTTACTTTTAAAAGTAAATTTGGGAAACTAAGACAACCTTCTTGCATTAGTTCCATGGTAAAACTTGCTGCTACTATCTGCGGATTAATACAGATTCGCATTTGGTCGTCTACCAACATGGCGAACATTGCCATGTCAACACCAAGCTGACAAGCAGAAATACCTAATGCGTTTTTATCGATTATTGTTTCTATTAACAACGATGCAATTGGTTTTAATTGATTAACGTAATCGGTCAGTTGTGTATCTGTTACAGCCGTTGCTGGTTGATGAAGTAATTGGTGTGTTGATTCTACAAGCATGTTTAATTTTTAACCTTATAATTATAGGTTGTCAACGCCTCGTTTAGTCTGTACATCGCGTAAAATATTGGTAAGTTCGATAGGCATGTTAGTTGGTACTACTATATCAATTGTTACCATAAGATCACCTCGATTATTTACACGGTCTCTAATGGTCATTCCTTCACCTTGCACTTTTAAATGTGTGCCCTGCTGTGTGCCCGGCGGCACCGTTATGCTTAATTTTTGTCCGTTTATAGAATCCAAGTAATACTTGGTACCAATGATAGCAGATATTGCGTCTATTTTAGCTAGATGTTCAAGATTATTTCCGTTCCTTACAAATAAATTATGATCTGCAATAACAATTTGTATGTACAAATCGCCAGGCGGCATACTGGTGTTGCTGTGGTCTCCTTGACCAGTGTACCGTACCCTAATTCCGTTCTCAATGCCAGCAGGGATATCTATTAATAATTCAACTCGTCTACCACTAGGTGTATTAAATTGTATTGGTGTTTGTTTGCCCTTAAATGCATCTTCTAAACTTATAGTCATGGTAAGATTAACGTCTCTATTGCGAGGTTGTTGATTTCTAAAACCCCCAAATCCATGTTGACTAAAAAAATGTGCAACAAACTCGTCTAAATTACCTTGCCCAAATGGGTTGCCGTTTACATTTACATTCCAATGCATACCACCCATGTTAGGGTGGCTGTGATTTGGAGAATGTCGAATATGATCATATTCCCTGCGTTTATTATCATCACTTAACGTTTCGTATGCAACGCTGATGGTTTTAAACTTGGCTTCTGCGTCTGCATTACCAGGATTTCGATCTGGATGCCATTTCATAGCCAATTTACGATAGGCACTTTTTATTTCGTCAGCAGATGCGTTTTCCGCCACGCCAAGGGTTTCATAATGTGTTGACATAATACTATTTTATGCAATTTATTTTGCTTGTCAATTGTGGTGTTATTATCAAAACCTCATAGCAAATAAATATTAGAAAGGGCAAACATGGTTGATAACATTGATAAAACAAGCATAGCAGGTTTACTATTTAATTACCTAGGGACAACTCACCCGGTGATGCTGTTTGTGCATCTTATATGGCTCGCTTTGGTATGCACGGTTCTCAGCATGACCTACATAGTCTCATTTCATACAACAGATTTACTAACCATTTACGATCAAATTCACAAAGCTGCTGCAAAACCCTAACCGGGAAATTTGCAACTAACCACCGGTGCTGACAATAATATAAAGATATTATTGGAGCACTAAATGCAAATATTGATACCTATGGGCGGAGCTGGTAGTCGTTTCTCTGCTGCAGGTTATGATCGTCCAAAACCTTTTATAGAATTTCACGGTCAAACCATGATTGAAAACGTAGTTGAAAATCTCGGAGTGGATAACCAATATTTCTTTGTTACTCAAAAACAACACTATGAAGAATATAAAAATATATTTGACAAAATATCACAGCGGGTATCATCGGTATCTATTACATTATTAAACGGTTTAACCGAAGGTCCTGCTGCGAGTTGTTTGCAGAGCAAACATGCATTACAACTTGACAAGCCACTTTTAATTGCAAATAGTGATCAAATTCAATTTGTGGAAAAAGGTGATAGAGTAGAAAGAATACTTGATGAACGCAATCTAGATGGTTTGATTTTTGTCTTTGACAGTCAAAGTCCAAAAAACAGTTACGTTAAGATCAACGAACTTGGTAATGCGATAAGAACTGCTGAAAAAGAGGTTATTTCAGAGTTTGCTACTAGTGGAATATATTGCTGGAAGAGAGCCGGAGATTTTGTTCATTCTGCAGAGGAAATGATGCTTCGAAATATTCGCGCTAATAATGAATTTTATGTTTCACTGGCATATAACATTGCAATAGAAAATGAATTAAAGATTGGTTTATATCGTCCTTTAGCGCATTATCCTATAGGAACTCCTGACGACTTAAAAATATATCTAACATTGTTTCCTAACAAGCCTAATTTTTAGACGGTTTTGGACCACGTTTTTATTGACTCATTTATCAAAATCCTTCAAAAATTTAATAAAAAAGTTGAGTTGGAGGGAAATGTCATGCAAATACATAATGTCGACAACTTAGTTGGTGGTTGGTTTGTTGGTGCGTTTAAAGAAACGGCATATCACACCACTGCTTGCGAAGTATCTTACAAAACACACTATGCCGGTGAAGAATGGGCAGCTCATTATCACAAGGTTGGCGACGAGATTAACTATCTAATCAGTGGTAAAATGGAAGTAAACGGCCAGCAGCTAGAAGGTCCTGTGGTCTTTGTAATTCCCAAAGGTGAGATAGCTGCTCCTGTATTTCATACAGATGTTACGTTGGTTGTAGTCAAAGTACCCGGCGAACTTAACGACAAATATACTGCTATAATTTGAATTCATGTACTGAATTCCTTATAATTATAAGAATGGTTATCAAAGGTGAGGTTTATGACTCTTAATATCACGCAAGAAGCAAAAGATTTAGAAAAATATTTTTATGTTACCTACGAATTAGCTAGTGACATTAATGTGTACGATGCTGCATTCAACGTGGCATGCGGACAAAGCATTGGCAACCCTACAAAGCGTTCTGTATGGGAAACAAACGAAATGATTGAAGACTATTGTGCTAAGATAGTTCGCAATGACAATTTCAAAGATAATCTAGGAACTGTTGAAATAGCATTTCCTTATGCATTAATTGACTTTGCAGAAGATGGCATTTCTCAATTGGTGTGTATAATCGCTGGCGGACAAAGTGATATTGCAGCAATTAAGCGTTGCCGTGTGCAAAAGATCGAAATGAAACAAAGTATTGTTGATACATATTTTCACAAGCCAAAATACGGTATATCTGGGATGCGAGAATTTACTGGTCAATATAACAAGCCGTTATTTGGAGGTATTATCAAACCCAAGAACGGAATCACCCCTCAGGTACTGCTAGAAATGGTTAAAGAGCTGGTTGACGGCAAGGGCTGTGATTTTATTAAAGAAGATGAAATTCTGTCGTCTCCAGCTATTTGCCGGCTTGAAGACAGAGTTGAACTAATCAGCAACTATCTACGTGATAAGAAGGTAGTCTACTCGTTTTGTATAAACAGCGATCCTGCGTATATACTCGATCGCGCACGTTTTGTAGCTGCTAACGGTGGCAATGGCGTTCATGTTAATGTATGGAGCGGTCTTGGTGCATATAAAAATATTAGAGAATTAAACCTTCCATTGAACATACATTATCAACGAAGTGGGATGGACTTCTTTGCATCAAAACATAATCCATTTTCAATAAGCTGGCATGTGTTATGCCAATTAGCTGCATGGAGCGGTGTTGATACAATCCATGCAGGAATGTGGGGTGGTTATCTTTCAGATGAGGAAGATTTCTTGAGGACTACATTTAAAATATTACAGGATAGTAATGTTGTACCTGCGTTAAGTTGTGGGCTAACAGCCGACCATGTTGCTCCTATTGTCGACAAGTTTGGCATCGATTGGATGGCTAATGCCGGTGGTGCCATACACGGGCATCCGCAAGGTACTAGAGCAGGAGCTGCTAAAATCCGTGCGGCCGTTGATGCAATAAGCTAATTACTAACGGTAGGATTTTTTTGTTATGGTAAAAATTTACGACGGATTCATATTTGATAATGAGTTCGAATTACTAGAGCTGAGATTACAAGAGCATTGGGATTATATTCACAAATTCATTCTAGTAGAAAGCAAGGTTGATCATAGGAACCAGCCTAAACCTTTATATTATGCTGACAATAGGTCGCGATTTGCTCCCTGGTCTGACAAAATAAGACATGTAGTTTTAGAAAATTTCCAAGATAATGGTCCTTGGGAATTTAAAAAAACCAATTCTGGTAATATACAAGAACAACAGCGTAATATGATACCATGGGGTTCATATGATGCTGATAAGGAAGATATACTATTAATATGTGATGTTGACGAAATTTGGCGTAGAGAGGCTTTGCAATATATTATTGATAAGCCAGCTCATCTTTTATACAGTCCAAAGCAAATGATGAGTCACTTTAAACTTAACTTTGTGTGTAAAACATATGAAACTACAGATCTATGCCACGGTTATATGTCATGGAGTAAAGGCATACAAATTGGCTGGTTTAAGGACTGTTATAATTTTGATGCAACATGTGTAAAAGCCATTGATCAATTTAGTACTATATCAGAAATTGGTCCTCGTGCAGATTGGCAGGCTATATTACAACACGGTGGCTGGCATTTTAGCTGGTGGGGAGATTGGCAAGATCATATACGTAAACTTGATTCTTATGGTCATATTGAGCAAGATACTCTAGAGGTACGTGAATTAATGTCGAACAATCAACTAATATCATCAAAGCTTTCTGATAGATCATCTGTGCCTCAAATTGGGAATCTTTTTCCAGAGCATGATTGGACAATATGCGAAGTAGACGACTATTATCCAAATACCATAACAAGTAACTTAACCAAATATCGCAGGCATATACTGCCAAACCCATCGGGCAAAATTACTGATTTTTTACCTCAATTTCCGTTAGGATCAACCGGAGTATGATATGAGTGAAATTGCAAATTATCATCAACAAGTATATCTGTATAGAACATCTACTGGCGAATATTGGTTACCAGAAAGTAGAACTGATCATCTAATACAAACCATTATCAACAATCAAATATTTGATCAACCATTGCTAGACGAAATGACAAGTAGGCTCAAACAAGGTGACACGGTGTTAGACGTTGGCAGCAATTTTGGCCAAACTGCTGTCTTGCTCAGCAAGGCAGTAGGCCCATCTGGTAACGTACTGGCGTTTGAGGCAGAACCTTGGGTGTATGAAGTATTGAAAAGAAACATAAAACAAAATTTATGCACAAATACTCAGGTATATTTTGGAGCAGTATGGGATGAATTGGGTCAAACATTGTTATACCCCAAAGACGATCTGGTAACATACGAAAGTCATGGTAGTTATGGTATAAATCCAATAGCTGATACTGGACAGAGCATACCAAGCATCACAATTGACTCGTTAGAACTTGATCGTGTAGACCTTATCAAAATAGACGTTCAGGGTGCAGACCTACGTGCTATGAAAGGGTGTAGATCTACAATTCAACAACATCGTCCAACTATAATATTTGAGTATGAACCTTCGTTTGATGCCATGTTTAATACAACATGGCAGGATTATTTAGATTTCATTGTTGAAATTGATTACAGAATAGTCAAGACTATATCATATGTAAATGTTCTTATTGAACCTAACAATGTTGACAAACAATAACACCAAGGACTACTATGACACTCTCAATTGACGATTATAACACTTCTGCAGCTGATATAACTAGCGTAATTGCATTAGCAGTAGATTTTCATACAAAATCTCAGCACGAGCTTGCTATGCTATTTGTAGAGCAAGCGCTACAGTTAGGTACAACTGACGAACAACGGATAGCGCTGGATGATATAGCTGCAATAAGTGGTTATTATAGCAAGTTATCATCTAGAGTTTCTGCTGGAAAAGATGCTTGTGAATTTTTAGCAACCAATAATTCGTTACCATGGCATCATAGAAACACTGCAAGACAAAATAGTGTTTGGTACATGACAGATGCAAAGACGTTGTTTCCGTCAACACAAACGTGGCAAATAGACATCATACCACCAGATGACTACAAACCTATGAATCCAAGTATATCGTTTGACGGCAAAAATTTGTATATGATACAACGAACTGTAAATTATACAATACGATCAGACGGTAGCTATGATATGAGAGGCGATACTGCGATTAGAACCAGAAACTATTTTGTTAAATTCAACAACGACATGACAATCGCGTCTAGTGAAGAGATATTGCCGCCAGTAGATATGCCAGCACCAGTTTATGATTTGGTTTGTGGGTTTGAAGACAGTCGGTTGTTTTTCTTAAACGGAGAACCTTGGTGTACCAGTACTGTTAGAGAGTTGAATAGTGACGGTTACTGTGAGATAGTAATTGCAAGGCTAGTTGACAACAATGACGGTACTTGGAGTCTAACTGATTATAAGGTAATTCAGCCATCTTTTTGCGATGTATCTCATCAAAAAAATTGGATGCCAATGGTAACAGACAACAAAGTGTTTTTTGTATACAGTACCGATCCTACACGAATAATTGACACAGATGGTAACTTATGCAGTGAAAATACAACACCTAAAGCATTAGATAGCTTTAGAGGTGGGAGTCCATTAGTTAATATTAATGATAAATGGTTGACAATAATACATGAAAGTCATGTTGGTGTTGACAATAGACGCACATACGCACATAGATTTGTTACGTATGATTTTTACGGTAACGTAGACAGCTACAGTAACTCATTCTTCTTTACCAAAAAAGGTATTGAATTTGCAGCTGGTATGGCAATACATCCAGTGACAGGCAAGCTATTGGTTAGTTTTGGATTAGACGATCGTGAAAGTCATCTTGCTTCGTTTGATTTAAATGAGGTTAGAGAAAATCTTATTAAATGCGAATAGCATTAGCATTAAGCGGCTTACCTCGCCTTTATCCAATTTCAATAGCAAGTTGGGCTAGGATTGGCGGTGCATATCGTCCAGACGTGTATATACATTCATGGTATGATCCAGACGGTCTCGAACACCATATCAAATCTCAATTAGAATGGATGTTTAAGACTAAAGATTGTCAACTAGAACCGTTACCGTCAATAGATGTCAGCCCATTTCCAGATAGGCATTGGCCAAATATCAGCGTGTACAACAGCCTAAGCATGTGGACTGGGGTAAAACGAGCACACCAAATGGTTATAGATTCTGGAATAGAGTATGATTTAATAATACGAGGTAGATTAGATCTGCACATACACTGGTTAGATCTAATGGCATTTGACGGAATTGTCGTACCATTTTGCCCATTCAAGTTAGATTTGAAGTTTAATTATCGCGGAGTGGATATGCATGGTTATAACGATCATCTTGCTTATGGTAATCGCTACTATATGGACAAATATGTCAGCACAGCTGACGAGATACTATCTCTTTATAGAGACGAACTAGTAGATTATTGCCCAGAAAATTTCTTAGCAGCTAATCTAGTAAAACAAGAAGTTCCTGTTATGATGCAAAGTCTACAACATTGTTTGATTAGAAGCTAGTGCTACTACTGGTATTTTATCTTGCGTAATTATCATAAAATCACTAAAATAATCTGTATTAGTTGTTAACGGAGATTATTTGTGAAAATAGGAATTTATGGGCCAGCTCTTAATGAACTGAAACATTGTGATGATTGGTATGAATCAGGTAAAAATGCCGACGTAATTTGCATAGCAGATACCGGAAGCACAGATGGGACACGAGAAAGATTACTTGAATTAGGTGTTAAGGTAACAGACGTATCAATCCAACCGTGGAGGTTTGATCTTGCCTTTAATGTTGCTATGTCATTATTACCCGCCGATGTTGATGTGTGCATACGTCTCGACATGGACGAACGACTTCAACCTGGTTGGAGAGAAGCATTGGAAAGAGACTGGACTCCAGAAACAACTCGATTACGGTATCCTTATGTATGGAATTGGACAGCACCTGGCATCCCAGGTCGCACTTGGTATAGTGATCGTATTCATGCGCGGAAAGGCTATTACTGGATTGGACATACACATGAAGGATTGTGTGCTAGAATACCAGAGATACAGACATTTACAGACGACGTTAAAATTTGGCAATTCCCTGATGCTAAAGATAAGAAAAGTGATCTAGCATTGTTGAAAGAATGTGTTAACGAGTGGCCTAATGATGCCCGGCTTAAAGCATATCTTGGGCGTGAATATATGTATCAAGGACAGTTTGATAAGAGCGTTGAAACTTATAAAGAATTTCTATCTGTAAGTTGGGATAAGATTGAACGCGGACAAGCAATGGTTAATCTAAGTATAGTTGATGCTGCTAATAAAGAATTCTGGCTAAAGATGGCTAGTATTGAAACTCCTTCTCATAGAGAACCATTGGTAAATCTAGCTCAATATTATTATGATTGTAAAGATTGGCCGAGGTGCTATAAAGCAGCTAAAGATGCACTGAAGATCATTATACATCCAATGGATTATACCTGTACCCCAGAGGCATGGGGGTGGCAACCACACGATCTACTCAGTATTGCAGCATGGAACCTAGGATTATATCAAGAAAGTGCTGATCAAAGTCGATTAGCATTGGAAAAATTACCCGGAGATACTAGGTTACAAAACAATTTAAAACTTGTTGAGGAATTTATTGCTAGTAATGTATCTGAACCGCCAACTAAAGAATAAGATCAGTATTGTTTAGCCGTGTCTGGTTTGTGCCTAAAAATTATTCTACCTTTTTTTACATCATATACACTCATTTCGATTGTTACGCGATCCATTAAACGGATGTTGATGTTGTGTATGCGTATTTTGCCTTTCAAATGGCATAGCACATCAACACCGTTTTCAAGATTTACTCGAAATAACGCATTAGGTAACAATTCTGTAACAACACCCTCTGTTGTGAATATATCTTCTTTACTCATGGATACTATTTATATGGTCATTAAATATAATAATGAAAAAACAATATTATGTTGAATTTAAAACTTGGTTAGAAGGATATGTAACAATCCCTTGGTCTTGGGCAAAATTTGAAGAATTGCCTGATTATAGATTAAAGCGAGACGTTATGGTATCTGCCTCTCCAAGCAAGATCAAAAGTGTGTTTCTCAATATGGACAGCGATGCTTGTACTAAATTTCTCAGCGAATATACTGCTGCATTAGTAGTAGGAGTGATTATTGATTTAGTTGATGCTAACCAAGCATCAACTGAAATCAAATCCGTGTTTGGAAGTTGTGAAATTTTAGGTATTTGTGAAGTAACTGACAACAATCGAGATAAGATTAATCAAGTAATAGCCAACGTCCAACTTAGATTGGACGTTGGCTCGCCGTCTTAGACGCGACTGCGCCGACTGGCTTTACGAGCTTCGTCTTCGGTGTAGCACACTGCTACAGGTACCCATACCTGAGGTACCGGAAGTCCGCTTTTACGATGCCAATCTAGATCAGCAAACGGCGAATCTACCATAGACCAGACTACCCAACGGCTGTCATACTTCCGTTGTACAATGTCGTGCTTCTTGTTAGTATCAATAGTGCTCATGTATTAATTTCCTATTTAACATGAGGTTTCCGTATGTTCTTTACATACGCTGTAAGCACCATGCTTACAAGTTTGAGTATAGCTGTGTTTTTAAAAATGTCAACTGCTTATTTTGATTCCCATGGAAATACCAACCATCTATTATCTATACGTTTGTCAATGTCCATGCCACGGTAGTCTACAGTTTCAGAACTTCCAAGATTATTTGCCAAAACTGCTACCTTAATACGGTTGTGCCACCAAAGATCTGTCGGTGGATATAGACCAGCAACACTGCTATACCAGTCGTTGCGGATCCAACTCATAGTCGCTCCACTGTCGTTTATATCATCTACAATCAACACGTTGTTATTGTTGACAACATCTTCAGGTATCCAAAGATTGCTTTCGCTGCCAAGGTCCTCACCATCTCGTAGAGATACATTTAGTGCGTGCATTTGAATACCAAGCTTGTGGCTTAATAATACTGCGGGCAGTAATCCGCCGCGAACTATACCAACGATATAGTTTGGAATCCATTTGCTTGATTTTATATCAACAACAATAGAATCTGTTAATGACTCTATCTTGATCCAGTCCATGTTAATTATGTCCATAGCGATTTTCTAATCTTTATTAATCGTATCAGGTATGATTCATCTTCAGCTTCATATGCAGCTTCAATTTCTATAGAGCGATCTAAGCACTCTCTACTTCGTGCCCGTTCCTCAGCGGTTTCATTTTCAAAATCAAACAACGCTCGACCGCGTTGTTCACACAGTTCGCAATGCTCTGTCCACCCACTTGCATCGTTTGGATCAGGTCGCATAGGTCTTGCAAATTTCCACCAATGATAGATTTCCCAAATTTCTCTAGCTGCCGAGGCTTGAGTTGGCGATTGGTTGGTGTTTGATAGACTAGGAGAATCTAATGTCATTTCCCACTTAAGATAGTCAATACCCGCTTGTGGATCTCTAAACGATTTAAATCGTGTTAGACCTAGGCTCCACCAAGGATGTTTATACTTCTTTTGTTCATCTGTACTGAACACCACTTGCATCCACGCTTTTTCCACTTCGACAAAATCTATCAACATATTAAACATACCGTGCATCATTCGAGTGTCGCAGTCAGTATATCCAGGTTTTAGACCAGTTTTGATTACATGGTAGCGGTCAAACACACGCACGCGAATTGCATATCTTAGATCATTAATTGGACGTGTGAAAAATTTTATAAAGTTGTCAAACTTACTAGGAATGGTCTCCATAATAAAATATGCAAACGGTCGCTCGTTTTTGGTTTTTGCATGCCATTTATCCCATTCGCCCCATGGTAATGCCGCAGGAATTTGCAGATCAAAACGATTTTTGATTGTCTCAAAACATGGTTTAATATTTAATTTGACCATTATATTATTTTGCTTTCGTATCTAACCATGCCATATTGAACATAGTATTGTCATACTTTGATAATCTTACTTCAAAAGAAGTAAGAAATATTGCACCTTGAGTGTTATTCTGAGATTTTAGATCAAACAGTCCCCTCTTCCAAGCTTGACGGTTGTCACTATGCCCGCCAGCAACTATCTGTCTGGTTGTTTCTGTAACTATAAAATTATCTTTGCAATTGTCTGATAACCAATCTATAATTTTTTGAGCTATATCTCTATTGTCGTCGCATTCAAAAGAATACGCAATATGAAATGTACCTATATCATCTACAGTAGTTTCTACACTTATATCAGTTCCATTAATTATAGAATACATAAATGCAGTTTAATGTATATCAGTTAGGTGTCAACCTATAGGAGAAACAAATAAAACTGTGTCTCCACTTTCTAACACAAATCCATTACCAGAAGAATAAACATTATATGCAGGCCCAAGCAGCTTTTGAATATATCTGCCTGTTGCAGACTCGTTGAGCATGTCCACATCATGCGGTATATCCTTAGATACTACAAAGCTGAGTGCATCATTATATCTACAAATAGTTACGATAGAACCTTCCATTATAACCTTATCAACAACAGCATGCATCCAAAATTCTTTTATAGAATCGTCGTGACTGTCCTGCTTAGAACTGGGCTCTGGTACTGGTTCTTCTTCATCTGGTCCGGGATCTGTATCTGGCACATCTATTATTTCACTTTGATCTAATATGATGTTTTTTTCCAAAGCGTCTTTGTTGAGATCTATTGGGTCCTTGTGATTTGGACATTGGAACTGCCAATCTTTAACATTTGTAAGGTTATCAACTTCTCCAAGCAGATCTAACAATACCTGTGGAAATTTATTGTCTCGTAGTATTTCTACCCAAACTACGTAATACCCCTCGGGGGTAGGCGCAGGACTTATGTCAGTATCAAGTATAGGCTGGCTGCTTTTATCTATAAAATGGCTGAGATCGTTAGCAGGATCGTTATCACCGCAATAAAAGCCAATAACTATAGACCGCTTGTCTGAAATCTTAGATTCATACTCGTCTATAGACAGTATCGGCTGCACCAGATAATCTAGTGACTTCCTGGATAGTCCTTCAATTATCTTATATTCCTGCATCTGTACCTGCTGTTGCATTATCTTCTGTAGCACCTTCTGCATTGGCATCTTCTACGGTCTCAGTATCGTCAACACGGTCGTCATATAAATCTATAACTTCACTGTCAATATCTTCAATAAATCTACGAGGTATTAACATTTCAACTATCCAAACTTTTTCAGTTTTGATTTTAGGCTTATGTGTACCAGGTTGGTAGTCTGCAGGTGTTTTTACTTTTATAGGTACTTTTTCATCTTCAAGTCTAAATTTAACTTTGGTACCATGAGGTAAAAGTCTAACACCTCCCATCGGATCAGGCATTTGCTTGTGAGGCCATTTAAATATTACACCTATCCAATAGGGTTTAACTGTTGGGCCGCCAATCAACTCCCCGTTAATCCAATTTTTAAAGGCATATATATCATTTCGATCTAGATAATCTTCAATCGAAATCATAATATCTACTAGATCTGGACTGTCGTCTATTCGACGTACTGCCTGAAGAGCTTTATCTATGTTATCTATGTCATCCATGATAACCTATTTATACAATTCGTAGTAATCAAAATGCTATTATTTACAGCACAGCGTTGGCAACTATTGCTGTCTAAATTTATTATTAAAATAGCAATCTTGTGCAAATATATCGTAGTGGGTAGATGCATGTGTATATTGATGCATCTACCCACTAGCATATTATTCTTGGTTATACCACCTTAATATTGTAGATATAACCGGATGTCGCTCAACATCCTTCTTTTCAAATTGTATAACTGATATCCGATCTGTTGATTGATAACGATTTAAGAAATCAGTTAAACCATTTGATTTACCTCTATCACTTTGATCAATATCACCTGTAACTACTATTTTACTGCCTTCGCCAATTCTAGTAAGCAAACTTATCATGCTATTTGGCGTGGTATTTTGACTTTCATCTAATAGTATAATACTGTTTTTCAAGGTTCTACCGCGTACAAATGCCATAGGCAGCAGCTCTACAATATTCTCTTCAATCATTGCAGTTATTTCTTTTACCGAATAATATTCTTCAAATATTTCTAATATTGGCCGAGTCCATGGAGCCATTTTTGCATAAATGTCTCCTGGCAAAAAACCAATATCTTTGTCATCTAAAGCGATATTTGGTCGAGTTATAACTATTTTTTGTATTTGATTTTGTTGCAACATGCGAATTGCATATAATGTTGCGATGTAGCTTTTACCAGTCCCTGCAGGACCTGTGGCAAAAACAATATTAATGTTGGAATTTTCCAGTGCATCAATGTAAGCTTCCTGAGTTAGATTTTTAGGAAGCAAAACTACCTTTTGTTTGGTGGCTTTTCTGTAATTGTTTATATCTACTATGTTTTCCTTTAAATTTCCCTGTGTATTATAGCCGCGCGTTCTATGTTCTGCCCTAGCATGGGCGTGCTTTATGCGTCTGCTCAATTGATCCTCCATCAAAAGGGGTTCATAAATATTTACCAATTGTGATCCAAACTGCCAAGATTAACATACCGTAGCTCCCAATCATAAATACCATACACAGCAGCAGACAAAGGTTTATAGGGCGCTAGCATGACCTCCAATATAAATGTAAGCACTATCAATACAAATTTCCCTTATGCGGATCAAAATAATGATTCGCAAGGATTTCGCGACAATTTTACAGCAATACAAACAGCATTGGGAATTGCTGGTGCTGAAATAAGCAATATACAATCTACTTATATTGGCGTAACAGGTGTTGTCAACACTCCAATTCCCACTCAAATTACAGGTCCTGTAACTACATTAGTTACCAAATTTGCATGTAGCAATGCAAATTATGTGCTATCATTTCCAGGCACATCGGCTGTGCAAATACCAGCTGGTACAACAGCACAGCGCCCTGCTGTAAATTTGGGACCAGCTGGTTATGGTCAGATGCGATTCAATAGAGATTCAAATGCTATTGAAATATATGGTCCTGGCGGCTGGCAAAATGTCAATCAAGGACCTACCGGATCTGCTGGTACTACTGGACCAACTGGTCCATTAGGGGGACCAACAGGTCCGCAGGGCAACCGAGGTATACCTGGGCCAGTTGGTC
>Ga0208622_1000236_pt1 | contig 25299 bp, 31 predicted proteins | sample CryBogCBH12Jul09_FD_184621 | JGI IMG/M metagenome (GOLD analysis project Ga0208622, IMG submission 184621) | Freshwater microbial communities from Crystal Bog, Wisconsin, USA - CBH12Jul09 (SPAdes) | ecosystem: Environmental > Aquatic > Freshwater > Lake | place: Crystal Bog, Wisconsin, USA... | reverse complement strand
TGTCCCTTCAAATAAGTTAGAGGCTGGGGAAGGGGGTGCCCAGCCTCTAACAGTTGTTGAGTCTTAGTTACCTAGGGAACGGGCAACTTCCTCAAGTTCTTCCCATGTAGGAATTTTAACGTCGTCCTTAGTAAATGGTGCAAAGGTAGCAACTAGCGCGTCAGCCTCTTGCTCAGAAAAAGGAATGTTCCAGTCGTCTACCAAATCGCGGCCCTTGACAGGGACAATGTTGTAAGCAGTTGTCTGCTTAATACCTGTACGAGTAAGCGCCCAGTAGTTCTTTATAAGAGGACCCTGTGGGGAGAAGTGAGCCGCATGAAGAGACTTCCAAAGGCGAGGAGTAGCAATCAACTTTTGACGCTGTGGTCCCTCAGGCAAAGAGAAGTTCACAATAGAAAAAGCACGCTTCTCTTCTGGCTTGCTGCCCAGACGAGTTGTGAGTGGGTCGTTGGCTCCAAGAGAAATGTAAGAGCGCTTACCCTCAGTCTTCTGTTGCAAGAAGTGTTGCTTGTAGACCGCAAAGGGTCCGTTTTGGTCAAGGAACTTAACGATTTGGTACTCGCCGTCCTTGAACTTAAAGTCGTCAACGTAAGTTTTCTTTGTTAAAGGTGCCGCTTGGGTGGTAATAGTGCTAGCGGCTTCCCAACCAGACTGTACAGCGTTGGGATTGGCTACAGGACGGGCTTCTAGAGCCTCGTCACTAAATGGGTCTAACTCGTTCTTGGCAGTTGTAGGCATCGTGTTTCCTTAGGTTATTGGGTTTCAGTTGCGCGGATTTTATTCCACGCCTCGGTTATCTCAAGGCTGAGATTCCGGTGTGTAGACCATTCTATACGAGTCGCCTCTAAAACACCGTATTTACTAAAGAGATTTATGGTCTCTTCAATCATGGCGCGTGAGTAAAGGCGCTTGCCTAGATGGGTTTCTCCATGCTTATCTTTCTTAGCAGGAAGTCTATAGGGGGCTGGAGGAAAGTGGCCTTCTTTCATCCATGAGCGAATAGTAATGATTGGTCGTCCAAGGGCGCGTGCAAGTGCGCCAATAGCAAAAAGTTCAAGGTCTTTACCGTTAGGTAGTGTGCGTTTGGTCGGGTTAACATCCCAGTTGGTATCTGCTCTTGTTACAGGTTCTTTAATAGCAACTGCTCTACGCTTGCGTTTACTGCCGGGGTAGAACTCGTCTACCCCGGCAAATAAGGTGTCAATCTCGTCAGGCATAAATTACTTAGCGTTGACCAATAGATTGCTGGAATTACCACCTGCAATGAACATTATTCTCCCTTGGGTTTATTTTCTACGATAAGTGCAAAGGATTCCTTAGCAGGGAACATTGCATCAATGTCTTCCTCTGTTAAATACCCTGAGTAGAAGGCGGCCATAATCGCCGCATCATCTAGAACAGTAATTGTTTTTACACAAGTGTCTTTGATACCACGCTCTGTAAGGATTCGCTCTGCGATTTCCATGTCAAGGGTCTTACTAACTCTACGTTGTTTTGTAACTTTTACATGCCCGACAAGCCTGTCGTCAAACTCAAGAACCTTATGGCCCTTGTCGTCTGAATCCACGCCCTCTATTTCATCTAGAAGCCGAGACTTAATCTCGGACTGCCTAGAGGAAAGAGCACCTATCTCTGTCTTAAGGAATAGGAATTGTCGAACGTTGTTCTTGAAGTTATTGAACTCCATAAACCCCCCTTGTTTAGGGAGACTTTACTTTGTAGTTACAGGCTTGTCAATGTAGACGAGAAGCGCGTCAAGGATAACCTTGGTAACTGTAATACCTTCTTTGGCGGCCTTTTTCTGAACGGCAAGCCATACTTCATCTGAGATACGGATAGTTCTAGTTGGGGTCTTTGGAGCGTTAGGCAATTTGTCCACCTTTACTGGAGGTTTATGGTAAGCGTTACACCTACTATACCGTGGCCGAGCCTAAAAACCTACGTAAACTTCCTGCGGTAAGCACAATGCCTCCCTCAGCGGTAATACCTTCCCCATCAATGATTGCATCTGCTAGGGCCGATTTCTGCTGTAAAAGAGCCCATTGGCGGGCTTCTATAGAGTTATCCATCAGTATGTCTTGGATAACTATGGTCTCCCACGTACTAGAGGCCCTCTTAATCCGGCCATTACGTTGAACCGCCGCGCCTGACGACCAAGGGAGGTCATAGTTGACCAGCAGATTCGCGGCAGGGAGGTCAACACCATAACCACCCGCGTCAGAACTAATAAGGACCTTAACAGCAGGATTAGTATTGAAAGCAATCTTGTTCTCCTCCTTTGTTTTGGCGTTTAACTTCCCTGAGTAGAGACGACACTGCTCAGGGCCAAGGGCGGCCTGAATAATCTCTAGCATGTCTACATAGGTGGCAAAAATAACGACTTTGTTAGCCTCGTCCTGCTCTAGGAACTCTTTTACATACTGAACAAGAAAGTCTAACTTTGGGGAGTTTACGAGACCATCAAAGGCGTCTGTGGCCTCTAGGGTATGTATGTAAGCAGAGCCTTCTCCTGCGCCTATGAGGTACTTCTCCGCGCTTGTCTTTAATAGTTGTGGGTGAGAACAGAGCATTTTAAGGGCGCCTATCTTGGACATAATCTTCCCGCGCATTTCATTTTCCATACTGTCAGAAGAGGACTCAACGCCGTAATGAGCAAAGATGTTAAAAGAGGTACCAAAAAGTTCCTGCGCCTCATCGAGGTCATGGAGTAGGTCGTCGGCTATTCGCTTGTAAAGTTTGCTGGATTTACGGTCAAAATGAATGTAGATAGGGTCTTTATGAATAGACTCTGGCAAGTATGGAGCAACGTCTGGGTCTTTCTGCGCCTTACGTACTGAAGCCTCTTTCATCTTAGTGTGCAAGGTTTGCAGGTTGCGGTAGCGGTCTACGCCTCCCCACTTATTACGCACAATAAAGGCCGAGTCAAAGATGTCAAAGCGGCCTAGCACAGAGGCATCTACAAACTGCATAATGCTGTACAACTCTTCGGGCTTGCCATTTTCTATAGGAGTACCTGTAAGAGCAAAACGGTAAGGAGTAGTAATTAACTTCTTAACGTGCTTGGCGCGTTTAGAGCGAAAAGATTTAATTGCAGTGGCTTCATCTAGTACCACAAAACCACGCGGTAATTTCTCTACAAATTTCCAGTCATTAACGACCTGCTCATAATTAAGAATGACATACTCAACACCAGACTCTTCCCAGTTCATTGCTGACTCGTACTGTTCTGTGCGTTTAGCAGGGGTGCCATCTATAACAAGTGCTCTACCAGTGCTACTAGTAAATTTATCTATCTGCCCCTGCCATTGGTATTTAAGAGAAGATAAACAGATAATTAACCCGGGTTCAGTTACTTTACCTTCATCTATAAGTCGTTCTAATGCGGCAATAGTAAGAACTGTTTTACCTAGTCCAAGGTCATAAGCAACTAACATGTTGCCTCGTTCGCACATGCGGTCTACAGCCTCAGGCTGGTAGGGTAAAAGCGTTCCTGTAAAACTCATGCTGGAGTATAAAGCCTAATAGTGTAATGCTCGGTGCAAATTTGGCACGTATGGCCTCCTTCTATGTAAGGCTTATCTTTTAGTTGGTGCAAAAGATTATTTCTTGTACTTCCTAAAGTCACAAGGTGGCCACTAGAACATCCAATAACAAGTTCAAGGTATGGGTTTAATAAATTTGCTGGAGACAGCGGCGACACTGCGTAGACTTTAACATTACAAATAAATTTTAATTTAAAATCAGAGGCAAGAATTTTATCTGTGCGCTCTGCAATGCTATTAGGGATACGGGTCATGGAACGACCTCTACGTTAAAACCTATGTCGCACTTCCCGCACAAAACAGATTCTGTAGCGTTAGTTGCACGCAAATACCCAAAATAGTTACTAGAGACCGTTACGTTGTTGTAATGGTTTTTAGGGCAAGGTATTGAAAAGTAAACGTGGTCTGCAATAGGAGCGCTACGTGAAACTTTACTCTCATGCACAGTAAAAACATACGACTTAGGAACTCCAATCCAGTTAGAGTTAGCCCCATCAGCAATACGGTTTTTTGCGTTGTCCATAGCGCTCCCCTTGCTTTAACCTTTAGTTAAGGCTTTGAAGTGTAACCTTTGCTGCAAACTCTAGGTCTTCAATCGTAGAGTTATTATGTAGGTACGTGTCAAAGGTCCAATTATCTAAATCATGCTCAGAGATGTGGTCATTTGCGGCACCAACGCCTGCGCGTTCAATGCGCCAAAGACTTCCACCAACCTCTTTAAGAGCAGTTGCCTCATTTTGAAAACGAACATCAGTAATGACGTAGTTGTTCTCAGGGTTGGCTTTTACCACGTTGAACACTTGGTCTACCCAAAAGGTGTCACCAAACACTTTACGAGCGCCAACACCTAACTTTTGAAGCAAGGTACGAATCTCAGGAGTCGTAATCTTGGCAACGTCCCACGTGTGCTCGTCTACAAGAGACTGTACACGAATGTTGTTAAAAAACTCGTCCTGCTCTGCGATGGGGTTTATCTCATAGAGAAAGTTACGAATACCATCAGCAAAGGCTAGCCTTGTAAAGTTATGTTCTTTTACTAGGTAGTTAGCAACTGTATCTTTGCCCGCTTGGGCATAGCCTGAAAGGCCTACTAATTTAGCCATTACTAGGTTCTCCCTCTGCAAATTTGTTGATAAAGAGGTCGTGGTGCTTTGTAAACTCTTCAAGGCTAATAATCGGCATCGCTAGTGCTCTAGCAATAGTCATCTCTAACTGAGCGCCTTTAGAGTTGTCAGAACCGGGTAGATAGACAAGCATGTCGCAATCAAGTACTTGGCGAAGTGCGCGACGGAGGTACCACTCGTAAGGAGCACCTTGGTAAGGAAAACCATTTGCTACATCTGGAGCAGAAGCGGGGTTCTCTGTTTCGTACCCAAGGCTCTTAATGTAGGACTCGGCCTCGTTAAACGCGGGGTAGTTGTAATCTGGCAAGCCAGTCATAGGGCCTGCTATGTAGATTTTTGTCGCTCTCATTTAAATAAAATTTCTCCCTTAATCATGTGGTGCGCGTTCTCTAAACCTACCATAATTTCTGACCTAGACATGGCTCCCACGTCTTTTGCGTCTGTGCCTGAATAGTCAAAAAACCACGCTTCGGCCTTCACCTCACGGCACCTAGCAAGAATGTCTCGGGAAGCGGCCCTGCCTGCCTCGTCGTTGTCTAGAGCAAAAATGACCCTATCAGCGCCCCGAATAGTGTTTAACTGGTCAACTGTAATCCCGCACCCAAAAGTGGCTACCCCACCGGCAATGCCCACCGAAGCCATGCGAACCACATCTAAGGGTGACTCAACGACAATCATGTCTCCATGCTTGTACTGGTTAAATCCAAAAAGGGCCTTTCCCTTCTTTATGCCCTTTGGGCAGTTATTGAAGTAACGGCCAGTAACCCCTTTCTCCTGCCAACCTAACAACTGCCCGTAGGCATCTCTTACGGGGATAATCCAACAGTTTTTAGAAAAGTCGTATTTAATGCCATAGGTCCGAGCCGCCTCCCGTGAAAGGCCACGAGATAAAAGAAACTCATCAGGGACTGCTGTGTAGGCACTCAGCATTGACTCTGTAATGGTAAGTAGGTCAGCCTGCTCAGGAAGGCTCTCTGGGCCCAATAACTTTGTCATTCTCGTAACTAAGTCTAATGAAGTGTTTGCCCAGTCTGTGGCTTGGTCTATTGGAACACCTTTAACGTAAGCAATAAGAGAGTAGAGGTTCCCTTTAAAGCCGCATGAAAAACATAAGTGGGCGCCTGAATCTGCGTTTATGTACCACGAAGGGTTGCTATCTTCGTGACCAGTGCGCTCTAAATGAGCGGGGCAATTAGCCTGAATCTCAGAACCACGTACTCCGACAATCTTTATCCCTAAACTGTCTAGGGTTGACTCCATCTCACTCATGCTTATTCTTCCCCTTGTGCTTTACCGTGCGAGAGTATTTCTTCTTGTTTTTAATGGGGGTGGCGGCATTAGAACTGCGAAGTGCTAAAACCCGAATTACCCTCTCTAGGCCCTTCCGGCGAATCATAAGTCATCGTTGTCCATCTCTCTGAAAACCCCTGTGTTCCAGTCCCACATTAAGGATACCTCAGATAATCCAGAGTTACGAGCCGCGATTACCCGAAGCAGGCGAGTGTGCTCTACCGCCTCATCTTCCCGCTGTAATCCGAAGATAACGTCTGCATCTTGGTGAAAAGAAGAGGAGTATCCAATAGAGTCGGCGTTTACCTGCCCTTTTTTCATCTTCCACGCAAGGGCCTGCGTAGAAATCACGATGGGCTTATTTATCTTCATGGCTAGGCGCTTAAGGCTACGGGTAATCTGAGTAATAGCCTGAGGGGTGTTGGACTCCCCCGTCACCTCGTCAAACATCAAGTAGGTTCCATCAATAAACACAATGTCAGGGTTCTTGCTTTGAATTTTAGCCGCTACCGCGCTGACTGTTAAGCCCTCGGCTGAACCTGTTAGCCAAAAATCTGAGGTCATGTTTTGAATCCCAGAAATGATTGTTACGTAACGAGCCTCTTCTTCTGCCGTAAGAGTTCCTGTTATCAGGCGTTGATGTGAAACCTTTGCCTTCATTGCGTAGTAACGAGTCTTTTGCTCTGCGTTGCTCATCTCAAAAGAGATAAAGAGTGGGGTAAACCCGTTGTAGTGCACGGTACTAGCAATTTGCAAAGCAAGAGTTGATTTACCTGTCTTAGGTGGCGCCACAATAACAACCAACTGACCGGGTTGAAGCCCTGACGTAGAGGCATCCATTGTGGGAAAACCTGTAGATAAGCCTAAAAGGCCGGGGTTAGATTTTCTATCTTGGTACTCAGTAAGCGCTTGTGATGATGCTTTTCTAATCTCAATGTCTGTTGTGTTATTAAGTCCTGCCTGCTCTAAAGCAGAAAGTCCTTTTTGTAGGGTAAGGATTGCGGCCTCATGGTCTTGATTCTTCTCAACGTCTTTACTAGCGTCAATAAGGGTATTGATAAGTACAGACTTTCTACGGGCCTCTACTACCTTGTCAATAAAGTACTCTAAAGAGTCAGTAGAAGACTCAGGAACGTAGTTAGGAAAATTAGCCTTAATTACCTCAAGGCTAGGCGTGTCTTGATAAAAAGAGAAGTGCTGGTGCAAGAACTTAAAGATGTGTTTATCTGTGGGGTCTAAGAACCAGTCTTCTGAGATACCGCGCTCTAACGCATAACCAAGCGCCTTCTCTTCTGTGACCAACTTCCCGAGCAGTTTGGCTTCATTGTTCATAGATAATTAAAGTCCATTCCCCAGTGGCCGTAGCGCAAAAGGTTAGAAGGCACATCAATGACTCCAAGTACCTCAGGCCGAAGAGGGAGGTCGGAGATAAGACTCTCCATAGAAACATAAGCATGAGAGTATCTAAAAGGATTAGTACCCATCTCGTCTAGAGTATCCATAAGGGTCTGCAACTGCTCGTCGTCTAAGTCATAAGAAACAACTTCTAGAGTGACTCCTTTAACGGTAGTAAAAAGATAAAACTTACTTAGTAAGTCCTTACGTATCTTTAACTCTTTGTGGATTGTGGGTATGACTTTCCACTTCTTCTTAATAAGCGGCTCAACAGTAGAAAAAGCGTCAGTGGTGACAAGTACCCGCTTCGGAAGTTCATTACTTAAATCACCATGTTGCATTAGTAGACCTCTACCTTTCCAAATTTAAGAACAAACTCTCTAGCGTTCTCTAAAGACTTCTTTGCATTTACTTTATCGGCGTCTGTTGCAGATACAGAAATGTCCATGGGATACACGCCGGGGTTGCTTTGATTCTTGAGCATCTTATCCCTAACGAACCTTACATGCTTGCATGAACTCTTAGCCTTAAACCCGGGGCATGTACAAAGGAGTTCTCCTTCTTCATCAGGGTTATCAGGAATAGAAACAGAGACTTCAAAAATTCCGGGGCTTGGAACTGTCTTAGAGGTACTTAAAAAGACCTGTAAGAGTCTCAAGTTCATTGTGGGTCTCACTTTCGTAGGTCAGTCATAACAATCGGCAAATGAATAAATGCCTCGTGGGCAAAACTTTCAGTAGCCTCCCCGTAAAGACCTTTCCAGTTATCCCGCCGAATGTTGGTAGTGACAATGGTAGGCAATCCATTGTTAAAACGTGTCCGCAACACATGGTGAAATGTATTTTTCTGCCAACCTGAAAGCGAAGCGTGCTCTTTTCCTAAGTCGTCTATAACAAGAACCCTAATGTTGTAAGCATCGTTAGGGCACTCTCCCAGCATCCCTTGGTAAAGCAAATCAGCGTCTGCGTCATCAGGGTCACTAATTAAACTGCCCTTTAAATCTAAAATGTCGTTAAAGGTTGTAAAGTAGCACGGGCGAATAAGAACACGGTTTGCCTGCACGTCAAAGGATGACAAAGGAAATGTCAGCATTATCTCTTGAATGATAGAGAGTGCGATGGTTGTCTTACCATGGCCGGGTTCACCGACAAGAAGTAAACCTTTCCCGCAACGACTGTTTCCTACAGACCGAATAACTTGTCCCTCTTTAACAGCCTCCATCCACTTATAGATAATGGTCTGGTCTTCTTTAGAAAGGGCTGTGCAGTCGCTAACGACCCAGCCAAGGCGATTAGGGTTAATGTGGGCCGCTTGTACCCAAGCCTTGCGCCGTAACTTAAGGTCGTCTAAGTTAAACACTAAAACTTTTCCAGTTCTTTAGCGGCCTTTGCTTTGTCAGCCGCAATAGTGTCTTGACTAACCATAGACAGGGTAACTTCATGGTAAAGGTTGCCAAAGGACTTAATAAACATCTTCCAAATCATGTCAGGGTCTTTAAGGCCGCCCTCATGGTCAATTCTGGCAAAGAAAAGGTCCATCATCTTTGCTTCTATTTCGCCGTTGGTCTGGTAAACCTTTTGAGCCTGAGAGTAAGCGCCTGCAAACCTGCGCCGTGAACCTTCCCACGGTGGGATGTCCCAGCGAACCATGCGACGAGCAAACTCGTACACGGCGTTATCAACAGTCCAGTCAGCAGGCTGGAGGTTAGCGAGATTATTAATCTTCGCTTTAGCCTGAGAGTTCTTCATCTCCCTGTACTGCTCTTGACGCTGTTTCTTGTCTTCGCGCTTTAAGCGGGCAATCTCCTCGTAGTCTGTATCCATCTGCCCTAAGGAATACCACTCTTCATCCATCGCTTTTGCCTCCCCATGGGCGGCGCCCATGACTATTTTTATGCTTGAATAAGCAGAATAGGCTTTAGGGACTAATAAAGTATTCTGCTTATTCAGCACATACAGCAATCTGTGGATACGGGTTTCCAGTAACCGGTGGCCCGCATCAGTAATTCTTATAGTGCTTATAACATTTCCGTTATGATGCTTGGCCGTAGCGGTTTTTATTAACCCCTCGGCCCTCAGTTCACTTATAGCCGACTGGACGGCTTCTCTGCCCTCACCAACCTTTGAAGAAATGCCCTTAGCCGCTCCATGGTCGGGGTCTAGGGCTATCTCTTCTAGTACTGCAATGGCTCTGGCTGAAATCACTTCTCGCCTTCCTCAGAAGACTTATTCATCTCTTTGACGACTAACTTGGCAATCATTTTGGCAAAGGCCATCATGCCGAAGTACGCTTCGTCCTCTAACTCGTCGAGGGTCTGGTCCTCTTCTTCGTCAGGGTTTTCTTCTTCTTCTTCTTCGACCTCAGGTTCAAGGTCCTCCTCAGCAGTTTCCTCTGAGGGATTTTCTTCTTCTACTTTCTCAGCCTCAGGAATTACAGGTTCCGTAGGCTTCTTGAACTTATCATCATACTTTATCGGGACTAGGCCTTCGGTAAGGTCAAACATAAGTATTCCTAGTTTATGGAAGGACTCTAGCAACTGCCACTGCTCTGTGTCTTCATCATCTATGAGGACAAAAGCCACAAAGTTAGCGTCGTACATTTGTTTTAGCGTCTTCTTATGGTTTTCGCTAAAGACTACCGAGGCGCCGGGTATTCCATCATAACTGGCGTCTTCATTACAGATTACAACTATCTCTTTGCCTTTATCTCTAGCAAACTGGGCGGCAAATACTTGTCCTTGGCTAGGTTTCTTGTCATAGACCAGTACAAAGCCTATTTCTTGCCCATGGCTGTAAAGGTAGTCTTCTATAAGTGCTTCAATGTTTGCCCTGCTGGACGCTCCTGTTCCAGCGACTACTATTGCGTTATCCAACGGGCCTCCTTATTAGGGAGCCTTAAGGTATCACATCAAGTCTGGGGTTGAGCAAGATACACAGCGTAAGTACAGCCAAGGGGTAGTTGTGAGGTTAAAACACCAGAATACAGCCGTGTTTGGACGGCGAGGCGGTTTTTGTAGTAGTGGCTTCTAGAGGCTCCTGCGGTACCCTCCCAAAGCAAATCAGAAGCAATAGCGGCGCTTCCAAAGGTGCCATCAAAGAAGGGGAGTAAGTTTGCGCTATTCTCAAAGACAGCGGCATCAAAAAGAATTTGGTGACCCGCTGTAGGTGAGTTCCATGTTACCCCAACAGTTGCGTATGCGGCTGTTGCTGGGGCCGTGTCTGTTAAATACGGAAGTGTCCAAGAACCCACAGCGGCAGAAAAAGGAGTTCCAGTAGTTGTTGAGATAAGGGTGTGTGAGGAGTTGTACCACGAAATAGTGGGGGTAACACTTTCCGTAGCCGTTAAGGGCTGGACGTTGATACTAAAAGTGTAAGACGTTTGCGGATAGTAAATGCTCATTTGCTGTGCATTAGTGGAACCATCCCATGAAGAAATGCCTGCGGCACCTGTCGTGGCTGTTAGTTGAAGTGCACTGCCGATGGCATAAACCGAGCCACCAGTGACCGTTGAGTTTGCCGCCGTTACTGAAAATGTAAAGGTGTTAATAGTGACACCAGTAATAACGCGAGTGCCAACATAGTTAGCAGAGGCCGCGCCAGTTACTCCAGAGATGTATACAGAAGTTCCCACAGGAAGATTATGACCAGTGCTTAATGTCACCGTTGCGACGTTAGAGACAATAGAGGCACTGGTAATTGCAAAGGTTGTTATTCCGGGTTCAGCAATTTGTGTAGCAAGCGTTGTTGATGCACCAGTCGCAGTCCAAGGAGTAACAGGAGAATCAAAATGTGGGTTAACTAATTCATTGATTCTGTTTGCTCTAAGTGTTATGTGTAATTGACGCGCTTCATCAAAGGCCGTGGGAGTACTAGCAACCTCAAACTGTGCGGCATCAAAGTAATGGTGCTCATTCGTGGCAGAGCCACCAACAGATGCGATAGAAATTCCGGGAACTGCATAGGCCGCATTAGCGGGAGCCGCGGCTGAGACGTAAGGGCGATACGAAGCAGAAAAAGTTGCTGTAGCGTCAGATACACCAGTGCCTGTGGTTGTGGATAGATAAACACCAAAACGGTTGTACCACTTTATTTGTGCACTTACGGTTTTAGCAGTTGCTCCTTGAGCAGCGTAAACACTAAAGCAGTATGTAGTACCTACAGTAACAGGAATGCCCATTGTTACGGGGGCGCTATCACCACAATACGCAGTAATGGTTTGGTTACTTGTAGAGTTGTTATAAAGAGCAATAATGCCTGAAGTTTTATTAGGAAATAGAACAGGAGCAGTAGGTTCTGACCACGCCCCGGGATAAGGCAATACTTTTCCGTAGGCCCCAGTGTTTTGGTTATAGCCCGTAGAGGAAACCATGTTAGATGCAGTAGTAGAAAAACTGATAGAAGAGTTTTGATTTACAGCGGTAAGAGTTACTGGGGAGGTTGTATTAAAGAAGACTTGTGGGAGCCCACTAATAGTTATGTTGTTTCCAACGTCGTACTGGTGAGCCCCAATTACTAAGGTCGCAACGCCCGAAGTAACAGAAAGGCTTGTTATGTTAAAGGTTCCAAGTTGGTCTATGTCAGAAGTTCCATCTGTAGAAACCCAGTGTCCAACGCCCTCTTCAAACGACGAGTCGTTGTAGTCCAGCATAAGATTTTTACCTGTAGTTAGACCACTAACGCTTGGGTTTGGTGTTCCAGCAGTTGGGACAGGAATTCCCCATGTAGTAAAGTCTTTTAAGTATGCACGAAGTCCACGTGCCGAACCCTTTTGAGTGGCAAGCGTTACGCCATCTCTTAAAAGAATCCGGTTTTGCTGTAGACCTAGCGCGGGCTCATACGTAAGACCAAATTGGTTCATGGCCACCGGAACAAAGTTACCGTTAACAGAAGGTGGGTTGTACTTGCTATAAAGCAGGCTTGCAATAGTTTGCTCTGTATCTAGTTCAAACCCAAAGTTAGAAAGAAAACTATAAAGGGTTGGGTTTGCCCAATCAGAAGAGGCTGTGTAAGCCTGTGAAATTTTATAGATGTCTGGAAGGTAGTTGTACATTGTTTGAGTGTTATTAAAGTTTTTTACTGAAACGCCAAACGTAGTGGCTACTTGCAGCCACTTGTACAGTGTGAGGTCATAAGTAAAAATAGAGTAATAGTAATACTGGCCTTGTATTAGGCCCGTGTCGTTGTAATAAACAGGAACAGAACTACCAAATAAAGCATTAACAATCTGCGTTCCATCCCATGGGTTAATAGGAAACCCGTAAGGGTTTCTAACAACTACTATGTTTGACCATGAATTAGTTGGGCTTTCCCAGTTTAAAACAATAGAACCATAGCCCGAAGGCTTGGCTGTAAAGGGCACAACTGTGTCTGGGCCGTACTTAGACAGCCCATAGTAGTTAATTCCATAGCGGGACATTAGTTAAGTATTCCCCCAGTAGCGTTAATAGTGACACTGCCGACCCCAAGCGCAGAGGAACTAGCGGTAGTTCCAATTTCGTACAGAGTAGGCAACTCATTAGCCGCGCAAAGAATGTCACCGACAGTCAATGCCGTAACTGAGCCTGTAGAGGCTGTTGAGGAAACGTTGGCCGCAACAAGGGCATAAGTAAAAGTAGTTCCCGTAACTCCGGTAACCACTACTGTTCCATTAAACGTGCTATCTACTCCAGAAACTAAAACTGTTTGGCCGACAGTTAAGTTGTGGGTAGCGGAAGTGGTAAGCGTAGCAACGTTAGATGTAAGAGCCTTATTGCTAATAGTAAACGTCTGGTCTTGGTCAGCACGTACTAACTTTTTAATGCTTTGGTATGAAACGCCTTGGATGTTAGAGATAGTGTTACTAACGGTAGCCACTGAAAGTGTTTCTCCAAAATAAACATTGTCAATGTACAGTAGGCTGTTAATGGCGTTAGTTACGTTTGTTAGCACAGAACTTTGGCTGTATTGCGGAGAGACCGTTATGTTTACTATTAAGTAAACGCCCACATACTTTGGTGGTTGAAAAGTAATTGTTGTGTTGGCTGGGGCTTTATCTTGAAGATAAGCAAGTACATTGTTTGTAATTGTGTTAAGCGTGGTAGTTGGCGTAACGTTGTCAGAACCTACGCCCGCATCTCCAAGTGGCGCTATGTACAAAGTTACTGAAGAGTACGTACTGGCTACAGCAGAGGCTTTTGCCACTCCTACAACTTGAACTGCGAGGTTGGCGTAATCAGTCAAAGAAACGGCGCGGTTAATTGAACGAATACTTAATGGGGTGTTGTATCGAATAGAGTCTGTAGATTCTGGGTCGGCTCCCCCAGTTGCTGCCCCGTCTCCTGCAACAAATTGGTCTGAGTTGTTTACAGTAAGGCCAGAAGGAACAGAGCCATAGGTAGGAACGCTAAGAATGTTAGTAATTGTTCCTGTAGAGACATTGCCAAGAGAACCAATACCTACTCGGTAGGTTACGTTGATGTTTGCTCCAAGAGGCGGTATACGTCCGCTTACTCCATCACCAAAAGAGATGTAAGCGTAGTTGTTGGTATCAGTAGCCACTACAAATACCGGGTCATACCCGCTGGAATCAATTAAGTATTGAACTTGAGTGTACGCTACGTTATTGATTGTTACTTTAATAGAAGAGCCAATTACATTGGGCAAAAGAAGTTTATACGTTTGGCTGGCTAGTCCAGTAGAGGGGCCCTGCACTTCTGGGGAAGTAGAAGACGCTGTAGTTGGGGTGTAGCCTTGAGTAGCAGTAACTACTACAGAACCGTTTACTGCTCCAGATTTTGCTGGAACAGTCACGGCAGTACTAGTCTCAAACAAAACTTGAGTAGTTGTTCCGTTTGTGGTAAGGGTAGTACCTACCTGAGTTAAAGCCGGAAGTGTTATAGGAGAGGCTGTAGAGTTTTGAAATGTAAGATTCACCGTTGATGGGACGGTGGTTGTTGGAATGTACCCCATTAAATTTGCAATTTGCAAAACGCTAGAACGTTGGGAGGCTGTAGCAAGAAAAGACTCATTGGCGGCTCGGTCAATGTAGTAATTAAGAATGTCACCCATGTAAGCAAACAATTCAAGCAAGGTCATGCCAAAATCGGCTGGGTCACGAGAGGTCCACTGCGGGGAAAAGTTAGGGATGTTGGCAGTCATGTCCGCCAAGATGGCTGTGTAATCCCTAGAGGTATAACTGACAGTAGGTATGTAGTTATTAACGGTTGCCATTTGGTACCTCCGAGATTATGTCTCCTGATTGATTTACAACGTTTGTTTTAACGGAAACTACGTCTGGGGTTCCGTTGTCCCCGTACTTATACGTGATGTTTACGTTAAGAATTCCGTTTCCATCTATAAAAGCCTCTACGTTAAGTAGCGTAAGGTATGACAGCCACTTGTTAAATCCAATAGCAACTTCTTTGCTAACCATTGCAATGGCTTGGTCTGTGTTTTCAAAAGCCGACGCCCGCACTTGGGTTCCAAAATTAGGGCGCATGACTCTTTCTTTAATGAGGGTCATACATACAAGGACAACTCGGTCTTGATAAATCTTTTGTTGATTAGAGGTAGTCGTTACACGGCCAGTAGGGTCAAATGAAAAGGGCAACGAGATAGCCAGCGTCATAGTTGTACTCCCATCCATACTGGGTAATTAGGGTCACCAGCGATAAACATGACCCATACTTTTTGTCCTACGTTAGGGACAGAGGTATGAGTGCTATGTGCTGAGTTTAATGTAACTGAGTGCGTATGACTGCCGAAAGTACTGACGACTGTTCCACTAGAAACTACTGTGTCGGTATGTGCTGTGTGGGTCGTGTTGTCGGTTACAGGCAAACAGGGTAGCGCCCAGTCTGTTTCCGCTGTACCAAGCACTTGAGGGACTTGCAGTTTTATTCTGTTTATAGAAAGAGGGTCGCCTATGTTTGTGCAGACGCCTTCGTAAATTCCATAAAAGCGCTTGTCGTAACTGAGTCCGCTATTGTCGTAGGTCATTGGATAGTAGGTATTCCCGCTAAAATTTTGTTAGGAAGGGCGTTGACACTGGTTGGTGGTGTGTAAGTGGTAGATAAAATAGGGCTACCAGACTTCCACACTGCTCCGTTTGCAACGCCTTTACTTCTATTGGTCGCTACTCCAAAAGCACCTTTTGACTGTGGGCCAATGTCACGAGTAGTGCGAATTAAGTTTGTAATAGGCTTAGTTACAGTTTGGCGCACCCCGGGAATAATGGTTCGAGTTGGCTTTTGGTTTGGGACCGGAACCGTTTTTCCGTCCGTCCATGCAATCGCTTCACCTAAAGAGTCGGAGCCTAAATGAAGGATTGTTGTATACAGTTGGGCATTTCTTTGCTCTTCAATAATGCGGTGTTCGGTGCCTAAAACCGTCCAATAGCCTGTGTACTGAGCACCTATACCCGTAAGGTAAACGGGAATGTCTGGCCTTAAAGTCGGGTCACCAACCACTTCAGCAGTTGCTCGGTATGGAAACTTATTTCGTTGTTCGGCTGCTTGGGCCTCATAAGCCGCAACAGTGGAGTTGGTAGCAACTACATGGGTGGCGTATCTGTCAAAAAACTCTGGAACAGAACGAGAACGGGTCACTTGTGCTCTGTTTTGCTGTGTAATAGCCATGGGCTTAAGGCTGGCAGAGTCCACGCCCGAGATAGCAACTGCGGCTTTGTAGTCTCCGTCGTACTCTAAAGACTGACCAATCACAGGCATAAAAGAGTAAAGTGTGGAACCGCTAGGGTTGTCTGGGTCTCTCATAGTGAATACTGGAGCAGACTCACGCGTGCTAGCGTACTCATACAACATTGGTTGAAAATAAAGTTCTGTGTTTTCTGTGCGGAGGCTATAGCCAGATTGCTTTGCTAAACGAACACACATCTCCCAATCAGTATGTCCGGCCTGAGCAACCTGTGGAAAAACTCGTGGGTGGGGCACAGCAAAACAAGCAAAACCATTTTTAGCGGCAATGGTGTTAATAATGTTATCGGCGGTCATGTTTTTGTATACACGTTGTGATTCGTTTTTCATAACCATGGATGCGCTAATGACGGTTACTTCAGTAATGCTACGTCCGGGCTGTCTATCTACAGATACGTGGTGAACATAGCCGTAAAACGTGCGTGACGCTCCTTGGTCAATAATTGAAAAGTTTACTGGTGCACCTTCTTTAATGACCTCGTGGTCCACATCCCATTCTCTAAATTGAATGGTGGCAATTTCATGCTCGTATAGGTTTTGGTAAAACGACATAGAGTAGACTGTTTGAGGTCCAGCAGTGGTGTCTGGAAAACTTACAGATACATAGTTAGACACTTGGTATCCTTAAAATAGTTCCAGCAGGTATGTTGGTTAAATCTACAGAAGGGTTAAACTCTGCAATAAGCCACCAATACAAAGGGTTTTTGTAGTACTTAGTTGCTAACTGGTCTAACCGTTCCCCTTGCGTATACGTGTGCTCATAGTAGGTAAGCGTAGCGATGTTGCTAAACTGGTAAAACACAACCGGGTTAGAAGCGCCGTTTAACGTCTTTGCAATAAAATCAACTGTAGAGTACTCATACCTAGAGCCTTTATAGATAGCCATTAGAACCCCGCATTAGAGTTAGCAATACGTGAGAACGCATTAAAGGTAACTTGAATCTCAGTGTGAATAGGAATCATGTCTTCTGTAAAAGTGGTGTGTGTAACACTAAGGTTTTCTACCCAACCCACATAAGAGAGGCTGTCAGGGTTAGGACCAAATTGAATAGCAATGGGGTTCGGCTGTAAGAACCCAATGTCTGCCGTGACTCTGTTTAACCCATTAGCCCAGTGCTGGCCATTTTGTCCAGAACTGTTTAACATCCTAAGAATGTACTCAACATCGGCCATCGTCCCTTTACGCATAAGTTCATCTATTTGGTCTGAAGGATTTTGCTTTGCTTTAGTTGGGTACCCTTGGTTGTAGTAAGTAGTGGCTACTTGCGAGTAATCTACCTTAGACCCTGCAACAGCCAAGCCTTTAAGGCAAGCAAAGTCATTTACTCTGTCAATGGTTATGCCAAATTGTATGGCTTCCATGGCTGTAAAGAGAGAACTTTGCGCGACTGCTTTATCTAGATTACTAGGAACAACGTTTGAGTTTCTTGTAAGAACGTTGGTTAAAGTTGATGGGTTCCATAAAAATTGAAAGCCCCACGCATCATCTGTCTGTGTGAGCGGCCCCGCTGTGTATTGAGGGTCAGTTGTTGCGCCCGGGTTAGATGGGGTCGTAACAATAGAGGTACCTGACGCTTTGTAGTTTGGGTTCGTTGTGTCGTAACGAAACATGATGGCTCTACGGGTAGCGTGGTTAATTGTTTTAGACGCAACACCTTGACTTAGATAAATGCTGTTGTGGTCTCTGTAGATAGTGTTATTAAGAACTCCCGGAGAAATAGGAAGGCTCCAAAGATGCGGTGGCAAGTTGTATTTAGTATCCCCCGCAGTTACATAGAAGGCTGCTTTGTCTGGTTTAGGAGCAGGCTTTGTCTGTGTGGCGCTTAAGTTTGACAATAAAGTTTTGTTATTTGCAATAGTTACCGAAGGTAAAAACGATTGTTGCGTTCCTTTTAACTTTAAGTACTTATTAACAGCAGCCTGTTGCTGTAATTGATACAGGACTTGTGGGTCCATTTTAGAGGTGTCAAGAGGCAAAGAAGTTTTACCAGAGTTTAGTGGTGTTGGTGTTCCCATTATTTTTTACCTGCCTGATGCAGCATTTGTGTTTTCTTTAGTTCAGCAACGACGGACGCCCCTGCGGTCTTTGGGTCCGGAGAGTTAATTACGATGTTAATTCCTCCGTAGTTGTAGTTGACTGGTGAAGTAAACGCAGATGCGCTTGTTCCAAAGGCTTGAGCCTGAGCCTGAGCAAAACGTGCTGCGGCAGTAGGGTCAGTGGCAACTTGGTTGATAGAAGTAGAGGATGTGGATGGGGTCATCGTTGAGTCGCCGTAGTGGCCACCGTCCCAACTAGATTTCTGCATTGCTTTAAAGAAGTTAGCGGTAGAGGTGCCGCCTTTCTTTAAGATGTCAACGATGTTTGTATAGCCTCTAGCCCCAGCATCTTGTCCAGTAAGTGTCCCAATAGTTGCTTGGACACCTTGGTCCCATGAGGTATAGGCTTGAACCCCAGAACCGGCTTGCCCTGTGTTGTAGTTAGTAGAGCCTTTCATTTGATAAGAGGTGTTGAGGGGGTTGTACTTTGCAGTGTTTTGCCAGTTACCCCCCTCTTTGCCTTCCCAAAAAACAAGGTCAGCAATAGCCTGAGGAGTAGCCTTTGCTCCTAAGCCTTGAAGAAGTTTCATGGCAAAACCTCCGGCAGACATGTCTCCACCGTTCTGGCGACCAATAATGTGGTTAGGAATAACTGTGCCATCTGTCTTAGGTACAAAAAGTTCTGGGCCTTTTTCTCCTACGATGTAAGGTACGTTTTGGTCAGCAGGCCCACCTTCTGCTAAAAAGCCCCCCAGCAATGGAAGGATGCTTTTAATTATTGAGAAAATACCAAAACCTTTTAAAGCAGACCCAACTGCTCCGCCTCCTAGGCCAAGAGTTCCAGAAAGAAAACCTTTTCCTCCACCAAGGGCGGCCGTTAAGTCACTCATAGAAGCGGCTAAGTTGTTCATTCCTGTACCGATGTCAGCGGCTCCTGCGTAACCACCAGCAATAGCAGATGAAGTTGATGTAAGAACGTTTGTTGCGGCCGCTGTTTGGCTGGCCATGTTTCGGATGGTCGCTGATTGAATACCCGCAGATACCATCTGCGCTTTAGTAATAGAACTGAGAGGGGCGCCACCAAAAGTTGCTTTGGCTAACAACTCATCCCCAACCATCTTAATCATCATTGGGTCGCCATTAAAAAGGCCATTCAGCATGTTGTAAATTCCATAACCGGGCTGCAAAGAAAACTGCATGTCCTTTTTGTCAAGAACGCCGGGGCTTGTTTTCTTTAAGTAGTTCCAGATTTGGTCAACCATTTGCGGAAGGGTAAGCATTGAGCCATCTGGTTGCCGTATGTTAATGCCGATAGTGCGGGCAAGGTTTACTGTATTGGCAGAGTTAAGAGTATTGCCAATGGCTTGCGTAGCCGCAGTAAGTCCTATACCCGGCGTAAAGTTAGAGGCTTGTGCGGCCCCTTGCATAACCTGATTAAAATTACTTACCCCACTAAGGCCAGATGCTTGAGCCGCAATTAAGGCGTTGGTAGAGTCCATGTTGTTAAGGGCAGTACCGTTATGCGCCAAACTCTTCTGTAAAGAGCGAACACCTCCAGCGCCGTTAAGCCCGCCTTGCCCATAAAAAGAAGAGCGTTGAGTAAGAAGGTCTTGTACTACCGCAGTAGGAACTCCGGGCATAGCGTTCATAGCGGCCGCGGCTATTCCAGAAACTATAGGTGTAGCAGGAGATTGAGCAATCTTATTGACGAAGTTGCCGGGAGAACTGCCCGTTCTAGTGTCACCGCCGTTACCGCCACCTCCGCCATTCATACCAGCAGACATGCCGCCCATGGCGCGGCTAGCGGCTTGAATTTTAGGTAGGAGAGTGTTCTCTACAACACCAGCAAGTTTGTAGATGTCATTAATTATGTTAGTAACGGTAGTAGACATGCCACCAAGTCCTAGGGCAACTTTGCTGTCGTCCATCTCTACCTCCTAACTCTATTAGCGCGTTCTATCCAGTTAGTACGTTCTCGTGGCGTTAAGTTCCTTACTTCTGTAAGGTTCCAACTCGGCCAACTTCTTAGAAGTACCTCATACTCATCGTGTAAATGTGCATACCTTGCTTCGTTATAGGAGAAACAAGTCTGCAAGTCCAAGTGGCAGAGCAATCTTTTCTCCACATGCCTTGCAGGTCTTCGTCACCTCCCCAAGGCGTGGGCCCGGGTTTTTCTGTAAAATCTCGTCAATAATTTTGGCTCGGTCAGCCATGCCAAAATTAAGAACAGTGCTAGCGCCCATAGACGGTTCTCCATTTACAGAGAGCACACATCCTGCAAGTAGCAAGGTATTAATCTCCGCAGACTTTTTATCCATGTTGTCCAGCAATTTACGTTGTGTGACTCCTGTAGGTAAAGCAACTTCTACGTAACCCTTTTTAGTTTCAATTTTCCAAGAGCGAGACTCTTCTAGTTCTACAACTGGAATGTCCTCGCCAAGGTCAATAGAAATGTCTTGTTCTTCAGCGCAGTTTCCGCACCGCGTCTTGAAGCCAATAGTGTCTCCAAGAGTAACTCTGCGAATACCGATAAAGATAGCGTCGCGGTCCCCGGACAAAAGGGCGTCTAGGTCTTCACGGGTTGCATCTTTATTGCCAAGTTTCTTTAAACCGCGCTCTAAGATAGTTGTAATAGACTTTCCTAGGCTAGGTGCTTTAGAGATTGCCTCTTCATCTATTCCTGTAAGTTCTCGTACTTCGGCTGACTTAATCAACTCTCCGTTCCACATAAACCCACCGGGCAGGTGAACCTCTGTGCTAGGAGGGGCTTTAGTAGGTGCTTCTACTACTGCCCCTGCCTGAGCCTGTGCGGCAAACTTGTTAATAAGTTCAGCATCTGTAATTACTTCTGGTGTCACGATTAGTTCTCCTTGTTATCTATTAGTAAGCGGTAAGTCCTAGACCATCTACTGGATTTCCATTTGAGTCTGTAAAGAAGACTGAAAGGCCTTCATGGACCAACTGCATGGTCTCAAACAAAATGGCGCCGTTAGTAGCGTCAAGGTCTGTAAATGCAAGATTAGTAATCCACGCATTGTGAATCTTAAAGCGCATTACTGGAATGTCTGCCGTAGCGTTTGTGTTGGGGTGTTGGTTTACAGTAAGAATTACATCAACACGAAAGTTGGCCCCTTGAGAAATAGGGTTGTTGCTTGGGTTATTGATTACTGAACTGTTAAGGCCGGAACCTTGAGCAGCGGTAAACAACCCACGCATCCATGTAATGGCTTGGTCATTTCCATAAAGAACCCCACGTGTAAACGTAATTGGGTTAAATGTAGTCATACCCGGAATCTGATGGACCGTAGTAGCGTAGCCACCTTCACGGTATTGGATTGACTGGGTGTTAATGTTAAGTCCACTTACGTTTGTGAACCCACCAACCCAGCCCGTGGAGACTCCACTAGAGGGGGTGTTAATGGCGGAGGCGTCTTTGATACGCTTATCAAAAACACCAGCAATGTCCGCCGATGCGGCTTGAAAACTGGCAGTAAATCGAAACCCGCGTAAAGGGTCTGTAGCCAGACTTGAGTTATAGGTACTAAGCGTTGTGCTAGGCATTTGGCCTTATCTCCTTACGCGATGGTGACGGTAGTTCCGCCACTGTATTGTCCGATGTTGATTACTACGTATTCAGCAGGACGTTGCAATGCAACACCTACTTGAATGTTTACATAGCCGTTGTCAATGGCTGTTTGAGGGTTAAGCGTTGAATCACACTTAACAAAAAACGCGGCAGATGGCGTTGTTCCAGATAGACCGCCTTGTTGCCAAAAGGCTGTGAGGAAAGCGCTACAGGTAGCGTTAAGGCTATTCCATAGGCGTTGGTCGTTAGGCTCAAACACAGCGTAAGCCGTTAAATCTTTAAGAGCCTTTTCTAAGTAGATAAGCGTTCTACGTACAGGAACATAGCGGTCTATGTAACCTGCTTTAAGGGTGCGAGCACCATACACGACAATGCCTGAGCCGGGAACATACTTAATAGCATTGACCGGTGGGTTTGTGATGTTAAGGGTGTCAAGGTCACTTGAACTCAAAGCCGTTACTGATACTGCGCCAGTAATACGGGCGGCCAATCCAGCAGGGGCTTTAAACACTCCACGAGTGGCGTCTGTCTTTACAAAAAGACCAACTACAGCGGCACCAGCACCAACTGTCTTTACCGCACCTGTTGAGGCACCAACACCGACTGTTGGGTCAGCAATAGTGATTTGAGGGTAGTAAACAGCGGCTTGTGATGTTGAAGTATACGTAGCGGCTAGGCTAAGTTGGTTAGCAGCAGTATCGTTAATTCCATCAACAACTACAAAAACATCTCCGCGCCCAACAGCGTAAGCAATAGCGGCGTTAATAGTTGTGGCATCTGTATACCCGGGAATGTTCAGGATAAGAGATTGAGTTACGGTATCAAATGGGCTTGGGCTAGAAAGAGCGTAAGTAACAATCGTTGAAGAAGTTACTGCGGAGCCGTCTGAACCAGAACTCAAAGACTGGTTGGTAACAACTGATGGGTTGTTTGTAGGAGCGGTAGAGGCGGAGCCAAGGTCTTGAACAGCAATCCATGTAGAGTTGTTGTTGATAACGTTGACTGCATACCGTGGGTCAGTAGAGAGCATTGTAATGTCATTCCACTGCTCTACGATGTTACCGGCAGAACTGCCACCGTAATAAACAATGAGACTAAAGTAACCTGTAAGTGATGAGGCTACAGTGCTGACGTTAATGCTGTTGCCCCAAGAGCCAATGTTTTTAGCGCTCACTTTAAGAGTAGCAAGTGGGGTACCTGCTTGGTCGCTTAGGGTTCTGTTAGCAGTTGTTGAAGATGCACCAGCAACGCGGTACACGTAGCACTGGCTTCCACCATTTGCAAAGAAAAGATAAACAGCCAAAGGAAGGCTGTTGCTTGCGATGGTGTTCCAAGAACCATACAGGCTTGTGTATTGGCTCCACGAAGTAACAAGTGTTACAGCGTTTGGTCCGCGGTCATTAGCGCCAATAAAAGCGCCGATAGACGTTGAGGAAGGACCGACAATAGGTTGTACAGGGTTAAGCGTCTCTGTGACGTAAACCCCGGGACGGGCGTATGTTGCCATTCTTTTATCTCCTTAGGTTATAGGGTAGAGACCGTTTATTTGACCGGGGTATAAGTAGACGGGATTGACGATGTAGTAGTGTTTATGTTGACAGTAGTAACTTGCTTTCCAACCACTGCGGCTGCAACGTCTGGGGTCATTTCGCTAAGTACACGGACTGTAAAGACGTTGCGGAGAAGGCGACGGTTACCCGTTTCCCCTTCAACAGTGTCTCTCTTGATGAAACCATCAAGAAACATAGAACGGCTACTGTTCTCTGTACCTAAGTCATTAGGGACAATTAAGTAGCCATACTTAGAAGGAAACTTTTTAAACAGTTGCTGCATAAGAGCAATGTCGTGGCGCGGATGACGAGCATAAGTAGTTACCTGAAACACAAGGTCATAGGCCACCGCAATGGGGTGGGTGTAAGTAACCCCGCTAGTGGGGGTGATGGTTCCGCTGTAATCTGTGTCTGTAAGGTACCCATAAGTTTGACGTTCATTGCCCGGAGCAATGTCAATAAGGTCAATGGTTATGTAAGGAAAAGTTTGCTCACGCACTTCAACGTCTGGGTATCCAAACCAAACCTTTACAGTACGGTTAGGGCTAAAATCGTCGCCAACTTTTAGGCCCTGTACGTATGACTTAAGCGCGGTTTCTTCAGCAAGTATAAAGGCCATTACCAAACCCCTAATTCTTTAAACATCTCTGGAAGAGTGCGCTCTTCTAAAAACTTCTCAATAATTTTTGGGGCCCGAAGAATAAAAGGGCGAATGGCCGCGTTAGGGAGTTGGCTAGGAGTCCCGTACTCCATGTCCTCTACTTCAGATTTGTTTTCCTCTGGGTAAGTAACTTCTAACTGTAGAGTAGGGGAAAGGTCTACTTTTAAAACTTTAACAAGTGTTTGGGGCCAACCTGATTGAGCGGCAATAATGTGAAGGTCAGTTGTAAGAAGAGGGGTTAACTCAGCGGCCAAATCTTTGGCGTATTGCTCTAAAGTCTCAGCGCTTTTTTGCACTTTTAAGCGCCTTGCCAACTAAGTATGTTGCTACCACCGCTTTTGTAACGCTAATCTTGTGGTCGGGGATGTTTTGGACGATGGCGCTAGCAAACTCAGAATCTGAGGGCCCATCAATCTTTTCAGCCATGAGGCATCTCCTAGTAGCAAGCACAGTCAGTCGCAAGGGTAAAGCAACCTTCCCGCACGGGAATTACTCTAAGGATAGACAAAAGCCCCCGTTTCCGAGGGCTAAAGTCTTCGCAAGTTATAGGTCGGGCGTCACCAAAGCAGTTATAGTCAACGCTTAGACTTGGTGCTTTACTTCTTTTTCTTGTCGTCCTTCTTGTCTTTCTTATCGAAGGGCTTGAGCAACTTAGGGTCCTTCTTTACAGACTTGTCTTCCTTCTTCTCAGCCTTCTTTTCATCTTTAGCCATTGTTTATCCTTTTCGTAGTGGGTTATTTGTTAACTTTGATTCCAGAGCCACCACGCCTTGAGGCGGAGTTTCCCATAGAAATAGGGGCGCCCTGTTTCGTTATACGGATACTCATGCTGAGGTTACAAAGAGTAGGGAGGCCTTTGGGGTTCCAGAAGCAGAGATAGCGTAGGCGATTTCGTTAGGTCCAAGGGAATCTAGAGTAATTGATTGCCCTGCGCTTAAAGCCACACCGTAGGCAGTGGTAGAGACCCCGGGCCCACCAATGTAGATAACAATAGAGGCGTCAGTGTTCTGAATTAATACGTTTTGGTACTGAGGCTGACGGCGGGTTTCAATGCTTGTGGTGACAGTAGGGACTGTCCAAAGGGCTGTTGGCGTTGAAGAGTTCAACGACACTAGCGGGTTAGAGTGTGATAAAGCCATAAATGTTCTCCTTGGTCAGTTGGCGTATGCCTGAAATTGTGCGTCATTCACCATTTCTTCAGGCATTACCTGAGTTAAGTCTACGCTAAGAAGCACAAAAGTTTCGGAGATAATGCCTGCCTGTTGTGTCTGGAAAGGGCGCCAAATTTGGTTCTTCCATACCACTCGGTCCCTGTCTCGGTTATCTGGGTCCAGCATAGTTCCGGGGGCAATCTTCTCAATGTCTAGGGCATTGATAGTCATGTGTAGATAGTCAGCGCCATAAAAACCTTGCTGGCTAATCTTG
>Ga0208622_1000234_pt1 | contig 25350 bp, 30 predicted proteins | sample CryBogCBH12Jul09_FD_184621 | JGI IMG/M metagenome (GOLD analysis project Ga0208622, IMG submission 184621) | Freshwater microbial communities from Crystal Bog, Wisconsin, USA - CBH12Jul09 (SPAdes) | ecosystem: Environmental > Aquatic > Freshwater > Lake | place: Crystal Bog, Wisconsin, USA... | reverse complement strand
AGGCAGTAACACAATCTATCAATGGTGCTGCCGCAGGCGGCGGAGCAGTTGTTGCCGCAGGCCTAACTGGCGGATTAGCAACAGCCGCATCTGGATTAGAATCAGGGCTGGCGTCAGGTGTTAAATCTCTGTCAACTGCAATTGGCGATGCTTATAATAAGGTATCGGACGAAATTAATTCGTTAACAGCTACTCAAGCAACATTTAAGCCTGATGGTTCAGTCGACGCATCTAACTTGGCCGGTTGGGCCAACAGTGGAGGGTAATAATGTCACAACAAATTTCAACAGCAACCAACATACAGGCACCAGACTTATCTGGCAGTCAGAACAATGTTAATCAATACTTTAACAATTTCTTCCAGGGCACTTTTGCAATCAGCGCAAATGCCAATGATGCTATTATTGCATATTTTGAACAGTATACCGGCAATGCCGCGTCTGGCCGAGCTCTTGCAGCCACTGTGGTATACACAGCACAGGCACAAAATCTTGACCCATTAACAGTATTATCAGAATTCCAAAAATTAACTCCAGGCCAACTAAACAATTATTTGGCCGCTTTTTTAAACTTCAATAGAGTTGCTACTAGTACAATCGGTATTAAAACAAAACCAACAACTAGTCCGATGATCACTAGAACTATACTACCATAATGGCAAAATACGCACAAGGTAAATTTCAATTACAAAATCCTGCCAAGTATGTTGGAAACAAAACTCCAACATATCGTTCAAGCTGGGAATTTGTATTCATGCAATTTTGCGACAACAATCCTAGCATACTACAATGGGCCAGTGAAGCAGTTCGCATCAATTATCGTAATCCATTAACAGGTAAGAATACCATCTACGTACCAGATTTTTTAATTACATATCAGGACGCTGGTGGCGCCCAACATGCTGAAATAGTTGAAATTAAACCTAAAAAAGAAACTACTTTAGAAGGTGCAAAAAATGTTCGAGATCAAGCCAGTGCCATTCTAAACATGGCAAAATGGGAAGCTGCTAGACAATGGTGCAAAGCCAATGGCTTAACTTTTAGAGTAGTAACCGAAGATATGATTTTCGCTCAAGGTCGCGGCAAATAAATAGTTGTATGACAAAAAAATTAGAAGAGTTATTTAACTTGCCGTCTGATGACGCGACCCCAGCAGAAGCCGAACAGCATATTGCTGAAAATCGTCTGCTTATAACAGATGTTGATACTGCAATAGATCGTATTGATGCTGCACTCCCAACAGTACATGATTTAGATACTGGCGATAAAGAACTAGACGAACTAGCAAAATTGGCACAAGATAAAGCCGAAGATCTAATAGATTTAGGTATGAATGTAGAGCCACGATTCAGTGGTGTTATACTACAGACAGCAAGTGTAATGCTAGGTCATGCCATTACAGCTAAAACTGCCAAATTAGACAAAAAGCTAAAAATGGTACAGTTACAACTAGCCAAAGCTAAACTAGATTACCAAATACAAAAAGACAATAAAAAAGACGCCACTGGCGAAGATGAGCCAATTGACGGAAAAGGTGTAGTATTTGACCGCAACGAGCTAATAAAACAAATTTTGGGCAAGCAAGACAAATAGCCCAATCTGTATAAATATACAATAATAGGAATATGAAATGAAACCTTTTCAAAGTTACATTTACGAGATGAACAAGCCGTACGAATTTCGTATCAAAATGGCTACCATTAATCCAAAGGATGTAATGGAACAAATTAAGAACGCATTAAACACTTGGCAGTTAGAAAGTATTAGTGCTGTTAAGAGTATGCCAATCCAAGAGCACCGTGAGTTCCCACAATGGGGTCCTTGTGAGTGCTGGACATTTGATGTCAAGGTTGCATACCCATGCAATACTGTACAAATTCGCCAAACCATCAAAGAACGTGCCCAAATCAATCCTGATTGGATTGTAGTACGTAATTTAAACGAAGCTGAATTTACAGATGAAGCAGAAGCTCTTGGTAAAGATCACACAGGTGCATTGTTAGACGAACCAGACTTAAAAGATGCACCGAATGCACAATCACTAGCAGGCCAAGTACGCATCGGCAGTTTATTAAAAGAATTAGAATCACGTAAATTTGATTTTGCTCAAGATAGTAAAGAAGCAGGTAAAACTACTAACGATATTCCGCAAGGCAATGTTGACCCAGTAGGTAGCAAGCAAAACAAAATCCCAGATCCAACAAAAGGTTAATACAATGAGCAACAATCATCCACACGATAACATATATAGCATCCTAGGAAAACTAGCTGCGTTAAAGCCAACACCAGAAGAGAAGCATCAATCTCTTATTAAAGAAATCCGTGAAAGCGTTGAAGCTCAAGGTTCTATTACCGAAGGCGTTGGTTCAGTTGAAGCTAAACTAAAACAACAATTTGCTGAAGGTAAAGACGAAGGCAAGCCGGGCAAGACATTTGCTAAGATTGCAAAGTCTGCCGGTGAACACTATGGTTCAGCCGAAGCCGGCAAGCGTGTTGCTGGCGCAGTTCGTGCTAAATTAGCCAAGCAAGGTAAGTTAGAAGAAACATTTGATGGTGGCATGGGCGCCCAAGGTGGCGTTGTTGAAACAGCTCCTCCGGGTATGGAAGACATGGTAATGAAGTTGAAGAAAGAATATCCTGGTGAACCTGCCAAGGCTTTTGCAACAGCATGGTCAATCTACAACAAGAAGCACGGCAAGAAAGAAGAAAGTCGCGAAGCTTGTACAGAATGCAGTATGCACGAAGATCCTCAAGAAGCGTTTGAAGAAGGCGAAGTAACACAACCAATGAAGGGTGTTACTCGTCATACTAAAACTGACTATCCTGGATATCCAGCAGACGATTTAGAAAAAGATGATGGTCGTACTGGTCCTAAAGCTGTAGGTGGCAAAGGCCGTCCACGCAAAGCAAGTACAGTTAATCCACGTGTTGATCCTAATGCACCTAAAAAAGGCCGCGGTCGTCCTTCTAAGGTTACGGCACCGGGTGCAAGTACTTTAGCTGACCCATTTGGTCGTGTAACAGGTATTACTCCTAAAGGTAAAAAAGGAACAGTACACAGTATGGATGAAAGTATGGCTCGCATGGAAAGTCGTTTCTTAATGGAAATGAACTTCCGCAAGATGGAAGAAGAAACAGGGCATAGTATGGATGAACTAATGTCTGAACTACAACAAGACATTAATCATTATAAGTCAACTGGGCATTGCAGTGACAAGTTAAAAGATTTCTTATCTATTCACTCACACAGTAAAAAGCAAATGGCCGATGAAGCTGCTATGGAAGCTGCTGCACAACAGCCAGCACCTGTTAATCCGCATCCGGTGGGATCAAGTTTACCAGCTGATCAAATTCCAGGCAAAGCCGATTTACTAAAAGGCAAAGGCCGTGACTACTATGAAGAAGAGACAGATCCGTTAGAAGGCGAATTAAACGAGTTAGCTAAACTAGCTGGCTTAAAAGTTGCCGACGAAGGTAATGCGTTTACTGGTAAATTAAAATCTACACCAAAAGGCGGTAACTTTGAATTAGGCGGCAAAGGCTATACAGATACAAGTACATTAGATGAAGAGCCAAATGAAGGCAATGCTTTCAGCGGTAAGTTAGCTCAAGCTAAAGCACAGCATAAAGATCATTTTGAACTTGGCGGTAGAGAAATTGAAGTGCAAGAAGCTGATGTAACTGTTGATGCAGAGCCAGAAGAACATGCTAATAGCCCAAAAGAAAAATATCTTTCAATGAAGGCTAGTACTATGAACCCAGGCGAGGCAGACAATGGTGAAAAAGCCATGCACCCCGATCGTCCTACATTCAAGAACGGCGACAACGCATTAGCTAGACCAGCAACTAGTAAAGCAACAACACTAGAAGCTAGATTATCTGCAGAATACGAAAGTATTAAAAAAGTTAATTAATGAAACAATATCGAATCACCAGCGAAAACTTTGTACTCCAAGGCGAAACTGGTGATGCCGATGCTGTTATGGATGCACAAGATTTATATCAAATTAAAAAGTTAGCTGGGTTAGTTTCAGAAGCTAGTGTAGGCGGTGTCCCAACAACACCAATGGCAGACGAAGATGGCATCATAAGCCCGGTTGGTAGTAACATTAGTAAAACTGCAGAAGATCGCAATGCACTAATACACAAGTATCATGCTACACCTGGATCGGACTTGTGGTTCATAATTAACTTTACCAAGCCATACTTAAATGGCAGTATTGAAAGTAAAATTCAAGAATACTTTAAACGTCATCCCGAAGCCTTGCCTAAACAAGACCCCGGTACCTAAGCAACTCTCTTATCTAATCCCAAGTACTGATTCCAAGAACTTTGTTTTACACTAAAGTCCATTTTTTTCCACTGATTTACTAGACTGTAATAGTCTGGCTTATACGGCATAACTCTGGGGCGAATGTTGGTCTTATGACCCTTGGCACTATTACAACTTTTACAACTAGTTGTACAGTTTTCCCAATTGGTCTTACCACCAAGCATACGTGGAACTACGTGGTCAATAGTTAATTCGTCGTAATCAAATACATCATCACAGTACTGACACTTAAACAGGTCACGCATATACAGGTTATAACGACTAAACTTAACGTGTTTCTTATAGTGGAAGTAGTCTTTGGTTACGCATACACTCGGGACATTTATTGCTAATCGTTCGCTATGAATGATCCAATTGGGGTATGTTTCAATAACATGAACCCGTCCCAGATACATTAGCTTGATAGCGTGTTGCCAGCCAATAACACTTAGCGGTAATACGCTAATTGGCTCGTAGTTTGAATTGAGTAATAAAGTGTCCGACATTTCGATAAACCATTTGTAAATTGATGTTAAATATACTTATACATTGTGATATTACACAAGTATAACATAAAGATCATAATGAGTAAAGACTTAGAAACCGCAATTATCAAAACTCCGTATAAGAAGATGTCCTATACTGAGCATCAGATACAGGAGTTGGCTCGCTGTGCTGATCCTGCCACGGGCCCGCAATACTTCATGGATAACTATTTCTTTATTCAGCACCCAACTAAAGGTGCTATACAATACCATCCGTTTGAATACCAAGAACGCCTGATCGATGCTTACCATCATAATCGTTATAGCATAAGTTTGATGCCACGCCAAACCGGCAAATCAACTACCGCCGCGGGCTACTTGTTATGGTACGCTATGTTTGTTCCAGATTCAACAATTCTAGTAGCGGCACACAAGTACCTGGGCGCACAGGAGATCATGCAACGTGTCAGATACGCATACGAGAACTGCCCGGACTTTATCCGTGCAGGGGTAACAAGTTACAACAAAGGTAGCTTGGACTTTGAAAACGGTTCACGTATTGTAAGTCAAACAACAACAGAAAACACAGGTCGTGGTATGAGTATATCACTATTATACTGTGACGAGTTTGCGTTCGTTCGCCCAACTATTGCAAGTGAATTCTGGACTGCTATTACTCCTACATTAGCAACTGGTGGTAAGTGTATTATTACATCAACACCAAACTCAGACGAAGATCAGTTTGCACAAATTTGGCGCCAGGCCAATAAATGTTTTGATGCTCAGGGTAACAAAACAGATCTTGGTGTCAACGGATTTAAAGCATTTCGTAGTCAGTGGCAGGAACATCCGGATCGAGATCAGAAATGGGCTGACCAGATGTTATCACAATTAGGCGAAGAACGATTCCGCCGTGAGATGGAATGCGAATTTATTATCTTTGATGAAACTCTGATTAATCCACTACTATTAGTTGAGATGGCAGGACTAGAGCCTATAGAAAAACAAGGACAAGTACGTTGGTACAAACGTCCGGAACGTGACAAGACTTATGTAGTAGCATTAGATCCTAGTTTAGGTACAGGTAGCGATCCTGCTGCTATACAAGTATTTGAACTACCCGGACTTAAACAAGTAGCTGAGTGGTGTGATAACAAGACTCCGGTGCAACGTCAGTGCCGCATACTACAAGAAATTTGTACCTACTTGGCAGACACAGCCGGAAGCACAAATGTATATTACTCAATCGAGAACAATACCTTAGGCGAAGCCGCATTGGTTGTAATTGCCGAAATTGGTGAAGAGAACATAGCAGGAGTATTCCTAAGTGAACCTAAGCGCGGCGCTGCCGGTCATAGATATCGCAAAGGATTTACAACTACTAATAAGAGTAAACTAAGTGCTTGTAGTAAATTTAAGAGCTTGGTTGAAACCAAACGATTGCATGTTGCTAGTAAAGCATTAATTAGTGAATTAAAAAACTTTGTAGCATCAGGAACAAGTTTTGCAGCAAAAATTGGCGAGCACGATGACTTGGTTATGAGCGCACTATTGGCAATACGTATGATGGTATTGTTGCAGGAATTTGATTCCGACCTTGACGCAGAAATTAAAGATGCAAATGAATTTATTGAGCCCATGCCTTTTATAATGTTCTAATATGAATATAACTCCAATCGATCTTTCCAATAGACTATTTCAAATTACCGATGCATTTCCTGAGGATCTGGCCAAAGAGGTATTAAGTATCGACTGGCCAACTATGCCCTGGAATCGCGGCTACCTACAAGAAGCATGGAGTAGACGACAAATTCATTCTGACCAACAGCCTGTATTACAACAAGTAGCAGAATATATATGGCAGAATCTTGAAGCAATAGAATCGGTGTGCAATGTAACATTCAATAATCGTTATTCAAGTACTGTATGGTGGTATGACGAACCCGGTTTTGATGTCAATTTACATACCGACGGGCATTTACCTGCAACAATGCAGATATTTTGGGTAGCGCCCGGTAAACAGTATGCAACACAATTTTATAAATCTAAGAACGCTAATGATCCTATTACTCAACTTGAATTTGTACCAAATACTGGCTATTTGATGTTAAACATGTTGAACGAAGACGGAAGCCAACCCTTAAACTGGCACGGAATGTTAAACAAAGTGCCAGCAGATACGTTTCGAGTTACAAGCTATACAACGTTTGGCACGTACGAGAATAAATAGTATTATGTCTAAAGAAATTGAATCCATCTCTACTGCACTATTTGATAAAATACGCTCACGTTTTGCTAACGTAACTCTGGGCGATGAAAAAGCCAAGGCTGAAACAGACCCATCTAAGGCTCGCTTTTTTAACTTTACTTACACCGATAAAGACGGTGCAGAGTTTGGAAAAATAACAATCAGTCTAATTGACGAAACAAGTTTAAAAGTATATTTTGGACAAAACATCTCCGGAGAGATGGACCGCGAACAACGCCAAGATTGGTACCTATTTTTACGCAACCTAAGACAATTTGCCAAACGCAATCTATTAACATTTGATACACGTGATATCAACAAATCCAATTTAAACCTACAAGACGTTAAACAACAAGCTCGAGTAGATGACGTAGCCACAGCAGACGATGTTCAAGTTACTGAAAGCAAACTATACGGCACTAGTCGTAACAGTTATGCTGATATGGGCGAATGTCGTTTGTTGATCAAACACGATGGCCTAGTAAGTGATGAAAAGCACGGCGACCGATCACGAAAAATTAGAGAAATCTTTATTGAAAAATCAAACGGCGAACGTTTGTTGTGTCCTACTAAAAATTTACACGCAGCTAGAGCACTAGCTCAAAACGTTGCACACGGCGGAAACATGTTTGATGAGTGTGCTACCCATATTTTAGATATTGTAAACGAAATGTCTGCTATGCAACACTTTGTTCGTAGTACAAAAACTCGTCAATTTGAAGATGCAGAAACAGCAGAAATGACGCATAGTGCAGTAGCTCATTATGATTCATTGAAAAGAAAACTGCGTCAAATGCGCGGCGCACGTGGCTACCGTGAATACTTTGAAACATACACTCCAGAAAATGCTATTGCAGATGATGTTGATGTAGACGCACTACGTGAACGATTTGTTAAAAAAGTGTACGATGATCGCTTTACTGATGCATTACCATATGTGTATCGTGCTCATAAAAAGCAAAAAGAATCTGTCAGCGATGCAGGTGCAGAATTAGAAGAATGGGCAGATGGCGTTACTGAATCTACATGGGCACGTCCCGACAACAGCGATAAAGTTACAGCATTGCAAGAGTTACTAAAGTCGCCTGTCATGTGCGGCATTGATGGAATTGATGCTAAGTCTAAGATTGAACCAATTATTGGCGACGATGGCCTAAATGACACAATCGAAAGAATGGCTCAGGATCAAGGTCCCGACGCAGATGCTACAGTTGCAATCAAAACTTGGTTAAGCCAAAATATGCCAGAATTATTAGGGCAAATCCAAATTGGTGATAATAACGGCAGAGATGCTCAAACTAATTTTGCACAACCGGTTAGCCCGCAAGCAGCAGTTGGCGATGAGTACGGTGCACCCCCGACCGCTACTCAAAACAATTCAAACATAACTTACGAAAATTCAGATCCGTTAAACTTTATTAGAAGTTTAGCCGGTTTGGTAAAATAATTTAAAAATACGTTTGACTTCATAAATAACATTGTTATATACTAGCAGGGTGCTAGTAAATATCTAGGCATGTAGTACTTAAGACCATCTTTTAAAGGAAAATTATCATGGCAACATTAGCAGAAATTCGCGCAAAGTTACAAGCAACAGAAGGTAACAGAGGCGGTAACAAACAATCAGGTGGCGACAACGCTATCTATCCACATTGGAACATCGCAGAGGGCTCAACGGCTCGCGTTCGCTTCCTACCAGACGGTAATACAAAAAATAGTTTCTTTTGGGCAGAACGTGCAATGATTCGTTTACCATTTGCTGGCATTAAAGGTCAAGCAGATAGTAAGCCTGTTGTAATTCAAGTTCCATGCATGGAAATGTACGGCGCAGCATGTCCAATTCTTGCTGAGGTTCGTCCTTGGTTTAAAGATCCTTCCCTAGAGGAAATGGGTCGTAAGTATTGGAAGAAGAAGAGTTATGTATTCAACGGCTTTGTACGTGAAAACGCATTGTCAGACGACAAGACTCCAGCAAACCCAATCCGTCGCTTTACTATTAGTCCACAAATCTTTAATATCATTAAAGCGGCTCTAATGGATCCAGAAATGGAAGAATTGCCAACAGACTTGCAACGTGGTTTGGATTTCCAAATCATCAAAACAAGTAAAGGTGGCTATGCAGACTACTCAACAAGTAAGTGGGCTCGCAAGGAATCTGCATTAACAGCAGAGGAACAAGCGGCAATTGATGAGCATGGTTTGTTTAACTTGTCAGACTTCTTGCCAAAACAACCAACTGAAGCAGACCTTAAAGTAATTAAGGAAATGTTTGAAGCATCAGTTGATGGCCAGCCATATGATGGTGACAAATGGGGTGCTTACTACAAGCCGTATGGTTTAGAAACACCTAATGCGGCTCCTAAAGCAGAATCTGCAGATGCGTCAGCTACACCAGCAAGTGCACCTGCTCCTGTAACAGCTAGTCCGTTTGTTGGTGATGAAGAAGATGAAGTACCAGCTCCTACTGCTCCAGTAGAAGCGGCTAAACCTGCTGCTAGTGTTAAAGCAGAAGATATTTTAGCACAAATCCGTAATCGTCAGAAACAGTAATGAAATTAACAGTTGTATTGGGCGCCTCTTCGGAGGTGTCTTTCAACATCTTATTAAACGATAATGACTTTGTCCGTAAATGGGTAGAGGAATTGCGTTGGTGTATGGCCAACTGCGACATTAACCAACAAGAAGCATTTCTGTCACTAATATCATTGGAAGATTCAGTTAATATATTAAACGATGCATGTTTAGTTATAAATCGCTATCTTAAGAATTTCATAGAAATTCGAGAAGATGTAATTAATCAACCGCAAGAATATTTCAATTATTTACATAGTAAATTTGAACTGTTAAGCGGCGGATTTGGTACACCTACTCGGATATTTGCTACTGCAAATACAGAATTAAAAACTTCTATACGAAATTTAAATTTGTTTATACATAGAGTAGAGACAAAAAGGAAAGGCTATCCATCGCTGTATATTAATTTTAATAAAGATCAATATAGACGTAAAGATTTAGCCGAGTTAGATTACAACAACTTTGAATTTAACTGCCCGCCGGGTACGTTGTTTTTACATTATGCAGAATTAGGCAAAGAGTTCGTTGACTTGTACGAAGATGGCCTTCCAGTAGATTACATTGGATTTTCAAATAGTTATCACTATAGCGGTGAGTGCTATTTAATGATGGATGAGTATAATCCAATGGGCGATCGGGGATATTATAACTGGTTAGTTAACCAAGGCATAGATCCGTATAATAAACGCCTGGGGCACGGTAAAATCCCACTGGGAACAGTTGATGATGTTGTTGATGTAAGGAATAAATTAACCAAGTATCAATATGTTAACAGTATAACAATAAATGAATAATATAAACTCAATTGGCTTTGCACTTGATCCTGCTAATGTACCGAGTTTTTTATTAGACTGGGAAGTTACTAAACTATGTAATCTAGATTGCACCTATTGCGGCAGCGGACTAGAAGCCGGCCACGACAATAGCACCAAACATCCACCGCTGGATGAATGTTTACGTACAATTGATTTCATGTACGAATACGTTGATCAATATATGAAGTACAAAAAAGAATCGCAACGAAAAGTAGTATTAAACGTATACGGCGGTGAAAGTTTATTTCATCCAGATATTGTTACAATACTAGAAGCTGTCAGGACTAAGTACGAACAATATAAGGACAACTGGTATTTAACAGTTACTTGTACCACCAATGGAGTAGTGGGACAAAATCAATGGGCTCGAGTAGTACCATTAGTGGATGAGTTTACTGTGAGTTACCATGCAGAAAATTTACCTAAGCAAAAGCAACAATTTATGAATAATATTTTGTATTTAAAAGAACAAAACAAACGATTTAAATGTGTTGTGATGATGCATAATCATCCAGATCTATTTGCCGATGCAGAAAGCATTGCAGAATTTTGCAAATTACACGATGTACGATATGTTAATAAACCGCTGGATAATATTGAACCAGAATGGGCATATACTCAAGACCAATTTACTAAACTAAAAACTTTTTGGATTAGTAAAGTACCTACTACCCAAAAATTAGAATATATAGACAAAATTGAGCTGGTTGGCAATAAAAAAACAGTTCAGAGCATAGATGAAGGCCGTGCATGTTGCGGAGGACGCAAGTTAAGTCTAAACGGAGATTTAAAATCTAGTGTCAGTTTTATACCACAGCAAGGTTTTAAGGGATGGTCGTGTAGTGTAAATTGGTTTTTCCTTTTTGTGCGGCAGTACGATGGGGCAGTATTTACTAATAAAGATTGCCAGATGAGTACTACAGGTAAGCATGAACCGCTAGGAAATCTACGCAATTCGGATGTAATTATTGATACGCTAAAGTCTCAATTTGAAACAGGCTCAATGCCAGTTATAGTATGCCAGAAAGCAGTATGTATATGCGGGTTCTGTGCACCAAAAGCAAAAAGCAGAACAGATTTTATGGATTTAATTAAGAGAAACGTCCCGGTTGACGTTTTTCAAAAAGAGTGTTAAAGTAGCAAATAAGTATTTTAAAATATTATCAAGGAAACCCCATCATGGCAACTAAACCATTCGACGTATCAAAATTTCGTAAGAGTATTACCAAAAGCATTGACGGTATTTCCGTTGGCTTTAACGATCCTACAGATTGGATTTCAACTAACAACTATGCATTGAACTATCTTATCTCTGGAGACTTTAATAAAGGTGTTCCATTAGGTAAAGTTACTGTATTCGCCGGAGAATCGGGCGCAGGTAAATCATTTATCTGTTCGGGTAACTTGGTAGCCAATGCACAAAAGGATGGCATCTATGTTATCTTGATCGACTCAGAAAACGCACTTGACGAAAAGTGGTTACATGCACTTAATGTTGACACCAGCGAAGATAAGTTACTTAAACTTAACATGGCCATGATCGATGACGTGGCTAAGATGGTTAGCGAGTTTGTTAAAGAATACAAAGCAATGCCAGAAGATCAACGTCCTAAAGTATTATTTGTAGTTGATTCTTTAGGCATGTTACTTACACCTACAGACGTTAATCAATTTGAAGCAGGCGATATGAAAGGTGACATGGGTCGTAAACCTAAGGCACTTGCATCGTTAGTTCGCAACTGTGTAAACATGTTTGGTAATTTAAACTTAGGTCTAGTTTGTACAGCACATACCTACGCAAGTCAGGATATGTTTGATCCTGATGACAAGATCTCCGGTGGACAGGGTTTTATCTATGCTAGTTCTATCGTTGTGGCTATGCGTAAGCTCAAGTTAAAAGAAGACGAAGATGGTAACAAGGTGTCAGAAGTAAATGGCATCCGCGCCGCTTGTAAGATTATGAAAACACGCTACGCCAAACCGTTTGAATCGGTACAAGTTAAGATTCCTTACGAAACTGGAATGAATCCTTACTCAGGCCTGTTTGACATGTTTGAAGGCAAGGAATTGCTAAAGAAAGAAGGCAATAGCTCGGTATATACATTGTCAGATGGCACAGTTATTAAGAAGTTCCGCAAAGCATGGGAACGCAACGATGACAACTGTCTTGATAAAGTAATGGCTGACTATACAGCTAACCCACACCAGAAAGTTATTCCGGTAGTAGAAGTAGTTAACGAAGAAACTGGCGAAATTACAGCAGAGGAAACAGCAGAATGAGCATGGACGTAGAGGTATTAATCGAAGCGTATACTATTTTAAAACAGTATATTCCTGCAAAAGATCGACAAGAGGCTGTTGATAACCTAATGAGTGTTATGGTTGACATGCTCAGTGATGAGGAGTTGGCTAACTTTGGTGGCACCGATGGTACTACCAAAAAGGCACTTAAAGAATACTCGACAGACGACGATCTTAATGAGGACGACGGAGACGAGTACTAATCTGTGTGGTATAATCGAGTAGTATCTAATCTAGGAGAAATTCCCGACTTTATAAATTACTATGAAGGGGAATTAATCTCTGCACGAGCAGACGTTAAGATACACGGCAAGATTGAGAAGGAACTTAGCAACCTGCCGGGAGAAACAGAATATCGCTTTAACCAGCTACAAGAAATTGAAGCGGTATTAGAGCATCTTAATATACAATTACGTAAGATTAAACAGAAGCATTATAAGAAGTACCTAGAAGCATACGCCAGAGCATTAACTAGCAGAGATGCAGAAAAGTACGCAGAAGCTGAAGATGAAGTTATTGATATGGAAACAATCATCAATGAAGTAGCACTATTGCGTAACAAGTGGCTAGGTGTTATGAAAGGCATTGAGTCAAAGAACTTTATGCTGGGACACGTAGTCCGTTTGCGTACAGCAGGAATGGAGGATATTACTATATCATGATAGATTGGAAAGAATATGCAGATCAACTATTAGCAGAATTTGATCTTTGTTGCCGAGCTAAACCTAAACATGATGCAGTAAATATTCAATTGGATAAAGATTCTTGCTCTAAATTTGCATATCACTTGGCTACTCAACGTAGCTGGGGAACAGATACAGAAATTGCTGAATCATGCCATCAACTTGAACCTAGACTCAATAAATTAAAAGAAAAACTAGTAATGGAAATATTAACCAATGGCCCTGTTTAAAAACTCATATGATAGTCATGCCCATAGCTTAGGCATTTTAAATTTACTATGCGAATATGATAGTTTTTTAGATAACTTATCTGTAGTAGCTGACCTAGGGTGTGGCGGCGGGCTAGATGCAAAATGGTGGGCAGAGTTAACCACAAGAGATGATCCGCCAGAACCGCACAATTATCTTGTGTATGCAGTTGATCAAAATACAAATCAAATTGAGCCCGAAGTTCGTGGGATTCCAAACATTACTATAATCGAAGGCGACTTTTCAGAAAGAATTATTCCTAGACAAGTTGACCTAATGTGGGCACATGATTGCTTTCATGAGTCCAGGGATCCATTTAAAACTTTAGCTACATGGAAGTCAACTATGACGGTAAATGGTATGCTAGTGTTGAGTGTTCCTCAAACTACCTACTGGGATCATTCATACAGTAGACTAATCGTAAGTAACCATAGTCATCAGTATTACAGTTACAACATATTAAACTTGATGTACATGTTGGCAATTTCAGGGTTTGATTGTAGAGATGCATATTTTTATCGTGAACCTAATACACCGTGGCTATATGCCGCAGTATATGCCAGCGAGCATGGACCATTATCTGCTAATGCGTCGTGGCACGATCTAGCCGAGCGTAATTTAATTAACGACAGCATCATCAACAGCGTAAACAAATATGGTTATGCCCGTTTAGAAGATACTATAGTACATTGGTTAGACAAAGACAACTATTTAATCACAAACTAATATGAAAATTGTAATTGTAACTGGTGGATTTGATCCTATACATTCAGGGCATATTCGATATCTTAATGCTGCACGAGAACTAGGTGATTGGTTACTAGTTGGCATCAACTCTGATGCATGGCTAGAGCGTAAAAAGGGTCGTGCATTTATGCCTTTTGATGAACGTGAAGCAATACTGTATAACATAAAGTCGGTGGATGCTGTCCGTGGGTTTGATGATGCAGATGGCTCGGCGTGTGACCTACTTGAGTGGACAAAGAAAAACTTTCCCTACGCAGAAATCATATTTGCTAATGGCGGTGATCGTACTCAAGAGAATATTCCCGAAATGCGAGTAGATGGTATTACCTTTGCATTTGCAGTAGGTGGTGAAGATAAGGCCAACAGTAGTAGTTGGATCCTTGAGGAGTGGAAAGCACCCAAGACTGTACGCTCATGGGGATATTACCGTGTATTGCATGAAGTTGAAGGCACCAAAGTTAAAGAGCTTACAGTTGAACCAGGGCAAACGCTTAGTATGCAACGACATGCAGACCGTAGCGAGTACTGGATTGTAACAGAAGGCGAATGTCAGGTAGCCAACGGGACTGATACTACAATCGTACGCAAGCACCAAACGGTACAAATAGCAACCGGAAATTGGCACCAGCTAAGTAACCCCTTTACAGTACCCTGCAAACTAGTAGAAATACAGTATGGCGCACGTTGCGTAGAAGAAGATATAGAGCGTAAATAGTGTTAACAAAACTAATTTAAAACGCTTATTTAATCAGCCCAAAAATACAAACTATAGTATAATTACATTACGGTACAGAATTAGCTGTACTTAAACTATAGCAAAGGTAATAAATACATTATGCGTAATTTAATCAATCTACTAGAAGATTCAGTAAGCCAGTTAAAGGCTGACATCATTAAACAAGTTAAAAAAACCGACGATGAAGAATTGTTGGACCGTATCTTTACGGTACTCAATAAGAGTGGGCTGTCGGACCGTATTAGCGGAACACTAGAACGGGAAACTGATACAGCAGGTTATGTGGCAGATTTAACACAGATCATTATCGATACTCCGGGCACATATCAAGAAAAGCATGATTTTATTAACGGATTTCCAACAGGATATGTTGATGTTAAATTAATGTTATCTGGAGAACGTGTTAAATATTCAGATTTATTAACCGGCGGTACTTTTGTAACTCGTGTATTTGATAAATTAAAAAGAGTAACCTTTGGAACTGCTAAAGGACCAGGAGAATTTGGTCTTGCTGTTATGAGTCCGTATATTAGAATTACCGGTAAAGGCGATTTAAATATCGGTGACGATATTATTGAAGTTAAAGCAAGTGCTGGTAAAGAAGTATCAAGTGGCGGTGGCCGATTAGGAACGCCTGGTTTGTTACATTCAGACAATGTGGAAAGTATTATTGCCAAGCATCTAAACATCAATATGTCTCGTGCGATACCCGATGGCAATTTAAGTTTGAAAGGTTTAATTACATTAACTTCTAATGCTAAACCTGAAACTAGATCTAAATTAGGTAAAGAGTTGTTTGGGTACATCTTTAAAAATCAAATTTCAGTTAATAAATTAGTGTCGGCCTTTGCATCTGGCGATCTAGAAACTTTTAAACAAGAGTATATTAAAGCCAACTATGCTTTGTATCAAAAAGATTCAGGATTTACTGGAGTTATGTTAATGAACTTTGCACTAGGCGAATTGCAGTACTACCGAAATCCCGACGACATGATTCAACAAATTTACGATCCGGGTGTTTACTTGATTAGTAAAGATAAAGCTGCACAGGCTCGCCAAATTATCAGCCAAGTAACTTTGCGTCCTTTCAAAGAGCCACCTGTAGTAATTCCAGACCTACCACAAAAGGTAGCTGGAAAACGTGGACCGAACCAGGCCGCTATCACTCAACTATTCACAAACTATGCTACAGCCTGGGCACGAAAGAATGGTATTGCAGTCGATCAAGCGGGTATTGATGGTATTACTCACATTGTAATGCAAGGTAAGATGAATGGTCTGCAAAACAAAAGCATCGAAGCTCAATTGAAGAAAATGATCCCTGCTTTGCGTACACCGCCGGTAACACAAGCTACCCCACCTGTACGTGAACGCAGACCCGGCAGTCCTGAACGTCAACGCCGTACTTGACCTTTAACGATCAATAGTATATAATTGTTACTTAGTTGGGCCTTTAGCTTAATGGTAAAGCAATCGACTCATAATCGATGGAGTGAAAGTTCAATTCTTTCAAGGCCCACCAAAGATAAATAGAAACACGGGGATATGGCGTAATTGGTAGCCGCACTGGTTTTAGGTACCAGCGTCGCAAGACGTGTCAGTTCGAGTCTGACTATCCCCACCACACCACACCACACAATTCAATGATAACAGATATCACTTCAATACAGGGATTTTTCTACGGACTACCAGCCGAGTATGCGCTAGTAGATGCGCTATCCTATCGGATATGGATGGTAGATACTATACCCAACAACTTAATCAAAATTAAAGATGCTTTTGTATCAAAACGTAATTTTGTTGTAGTTGAATTATCCGATGACAAAAGTGTAGATAACAAAGTTGATAATAGCGTGATACTAAATTGGAAATTTATAAAACAATATGGTGTTGATTATTTTCTTGGTAAAGATTCGCTAGATGGGTTTCCTAATATTGTCAACGACGACGCATGGGCAGTAATAGACAATGTGACTTTCACTGACTTAGACCTTGATCTATATAAACAATTATTCTTATACCGTGATATTGTAGTGCGCTATGAAAATCCAGAGTCCAACCAATGTTTTTTTGATGACATAAATGATTATATTTCGCGTGGGTTAACAATAACCGACATGCACAATAATCTATTTGATTTAGCAAGCGATTACTATTCTCGTTTATCTGCAAACAATGCAAGACATTTGTTTTCGGTGTTGCCTCCGGAGATGAAATATGAATAAATTGATATATTTTCGTGCTACAGAGTTAATAAAACATGACCATGCTATAGTAAATAATAAAAAAATAGGCAAGTGGCTAGCCCCACATTTAGCAATTAGTTATGCTGGATCATTTACGAGATCCAGGTCTTGCGATACTATTCCTAATTTAGATTTTTTAGCACCAGCAATATCTAAGATGCCGCTAGCCAGTGAACTTGGTGTATTTGATTCTTTTGAGAACACATTTGATAGTTTAATTACACGGTATTGTGCGGAATTTGCACAACACAATAAAACAATATACCTATCTTGGTCTGGCGGTATCGACAGTACAACTATTATAACGGGTTTCCTCAAAAATGCACCTAAGGAAATACTTGAGCGTATAGAAATATTATGCAATGAGGATTCTATAAAAGAAAACCCGTACTTTTATCATATGTTTTTAAAAGATAAGTTTAAGCAACATAGAATTAACGATTTTTTATTAGACGATACCACAGTAAATGACTCAATTATTATTGATGGGGAAGCAGGTAATCAATGCATGGGCAATAATATTATTGCTAAGTTGGTATTTTCAAATCGATTAGACGTATTATTAAAGCCCTGGCGCCAAGAAAAAAATTTAAATCAATTATTAGTAATAGAAAATAAATGGCTTTCTTTAGTGCCTAGCGTCGATGAAGCAGTTACCTATTGGGTTAATCAGTTACTTGCAACTGTACCGTATTGTCCAGTTGAGCTAGTAACAATATACGATTTATTTTGGTGGGCAAATTTTGATATGAAATTTAATGATGTTTTATTAAGGAAAATACCTGGGTATGCCTTTAATTTAACAAACACAGGCACCAAGACACTTTGGGATCACGCATTAATCAGACCGTTTGCTAGTAAGGAAATGCAATGCTGGAGTATATTAAGTAAAGACGCACGTGCAGAAATGACCCCAATTGATTTAAAGTATTTTCCTAAAAAATATATATTGGATTTTGACAAAAATTATCACTATTTTGAGTATAAAACTGAAACTGGGTCGTTTGGCATTTCACATTTATCAAATTCGTCATTAGTTTTTGCAATAGACACAGATTGGAATAAATATACTTTGAAACGCCGGGAAGACAGACAATTCCTTGGTAAATTAATATTAGAGGATAATCTATGACAACTACCATAACCGCAGTATACAATAAACCAGATGCAACATTTGCATCGGGCGAAGAAGCATACGCAGATAAAAATTCAACATACTCAGCCGACGCGGTTGCTAGAATTAGCACTCTAAAAACTCAGCTTCTTTCACAAGGTGTGATGACAGTTCCTGAAACATATACTTGGGATCAAGCATCTGGCAATTTATCTATCAGCAGAATTGTATCAAATTCAGTTCAGTATTATTCTTCTATTAAACATCCGACTGAAGGATGGGCAGTAAATACAACTGATGTAGTTTTTCCACCTAATACAGGATGGACCTTTATGGGTACAACAGAAGTACAAAACCCTTAAATTGTAGTTAAATGATAAATGGGGTAAATTCCCGGTAATGTTGTTGTAGGTACCAGAGAACACCCTAACCCATCTGTTGGGCAAGTGCCAAAGTGAATGCACTTATGCGCTTGACAAGAATTTAATACAGCAACAATATTACCATCTTCGTCGAGTACATTAGTTTCGTTTAAAATGCCATGTGCTTGGTGCCATGCTTTACGTTGTTCTCTGTAGTTGGATCCAGGCTTCACTAAATCATCGAAGTATTCTGAAGCAGCTGCAATACTTACAAAAAATTTAAACATGTTAGTAAGTTGCCATTCCCCGGTAGCAAGTTTTTTAATAGAACGATCGTTAAGAACTGATGTTTGGTTAGACGCAAACGAACCTTTTTCTAAATGACGTTTTTCAATTGGGTCTTTAAATGCTTTTGCTTCCCATTTGTTTTCCACAGATCCATAGAATAGATTTTCTACAGGGTTGATATGTATATTTTCTAGTATGTATAACATAGCTCTATTTTCGTTTTATAGCAATATTTATGATATAAATACACTACACACGCAGTTTCCTTATAACTCCTGAAATTAAACAATTATGAAAAAATGGGTAGAATACCAATATAAGAATCAAATCATTGAATGGGAGTGGGATTACGCCCAGCATCCTATATGCAACCTTGGTGAAAAGTTAGCACCGCATTGTGAATATATTATTAACAGTTTTAAAGATGAAACATTGCCTGCGTTCTTTGAAAATGTATTCATACGTCCAGATTACATCAAGCGTACCAGTGCTACAACCGACGGTGAAGTAAGCGAAGATCAATTCAAAGCCTGGTTAGCAGAGTACTTTGATTTGGTATCGGGACACGGGCACAAGTATATTCGTAGTTTTGGCGAAAGCAATACTGCTATCTACGATATTATAAGCACCAACTTGGAATTAGATCCAGCATCAACTCGTATTCGTGTGCAAGTTGAAGAACCCGGGCATTATTTTATGATGCACCTGGATCGTCACAAGTATCAAGAATGGGAAGTGGATGATACTACCACAGCAGTCTACGACAAGAACCTGGACTTTCATAAGCACAGCATTTATATCATTCCTTTTCAGGACTGGGCACACGGGCAAGCAATTCAAATGGGCAACAAGTTTCTGCAATGGAAAGCTGGAGATGTATATAACTGGAACTTCCGTAACGTGCCGCACGGAACAAGCAACTTTGGATACGAAACAAATTTTATATTTGTTGTTACTGGTAATAAAATTAATCAAGGATAATCAATGTTGGACTTAACAACTGTATTAGCGTTAATGGCTACGTATTTTATTGTATGTGGTACACTTACCTGGGCATTTAGCGGAAAACTTATCAAGACAAAAGAAAACTTTTTGTTGGCCGGCAGAAAATTTGATACAGTTCGCGGCATGTTTAGTCTGACAGCAGCATGGACCTGGGCAACAGCCCTATTTGTAATTCCGCAACTGAGTTATCAGTTTGGATTTACAGGATTCTTCTGGGCACTTGGGATGAATACTGCCACCCTTGCTCTGTTTGGATTCGGTGCACACAAGATTAGAACATTGTATCCTACTGGATTTACATTTGCAGAACATATCAAAAATCATTATGGACGTGTAGCGCACAATACCTATCTTCTTGCATTTATTTTAATTGCTATTACAGCGTTTAGTATGAATATCTATGCCGGTAGTAAACTAATCGAGACCTTAACAGGATTAAACATGAACCTTGCTGCAGGGTTCTTGGTAGTTAGTGCTATTGTATTCTCTATTTTTCGAGGATTAAGAGGCACCAACGTTACAGAAATATTTAAGATGGTAGTTGTACTGGCAACTGCATTGATAATTGTTCCGTTGGTGTGGTCAAAGACTGACCTTGCTACCATTGTACAAGGTATGCACGGAGCCTCGGGTCGATACGGTGCGTTATGGGGCACTCCTGAAGCACTAACAGTATTTCTAACAACAGGTGTATATCTATTGTTTAGACATTTTAGTTTACCGTGGTCGGACAATAGCTTTTGGCAACGTGCGTTTGTTATTAATCCAACCAAAATTAAACGTACTTATTTTGCGGCCGCTGGACTATTCTTTATAGCTCCTGCATTATTTGGCACACTAGGATTTGTTGCTGCTGGTATGGGTATAACTCCTGCCAATGCACAATTAACCAATGTTGCTGTGATTGCAAAATTATTAGATCCGTGGGCCCTGGGATTGGTTGTGTTTATGTTGTTGACAGCATTGACCAGCATACTTGATAGTCAGATTACCAGTGTAACTACATTGATCAGCAATGACATCATTCCGCAATTTCGAACAATCGCAGAAGAACAGTCAATTGATGCAAGCCGCATTGCAACCGTGGCCATAGTTGGACTAAGCTGGTTGTTGGTAAACATTCCGGGTGTAAACATTTTGTATTTTGGATTCGTAACTGGCAGTATTTGCATGACATTCATTGTGCCCAGCATTGTAGCATTGTTTAGACCTGCATGGTTGCAACCGCGCAGTTTAGTCACAGGCATCTTGCTGGCCTTGGCCATGGGCGTACCACTATACAGCTATGCCAGTTTGAACAAAATGGTTAATTTAAGTTTGGTTGGATTCTTTACTTGTCTAATAGTTAGTGCTACAATTACACTCTTGGGCGGACTGGTTGAACGTCTATCCAGAGATGGTAAGTTTACTTTTGCACCTCCGAGCTACTAACAGGTTGACAGTAAAAGATAAATAACATACAATAGAACTATATTAAGTAACAAAGTTTTTACAAAAGGATAAATAAATTACTGATCGGCCAATAGGTGGTTGACAGTAAAAGCTCAATAAGCTACAATAGATATATTATGAAATTACAGAACTCTAAACAGTCCATACAACATACAGTCCAAACAGGCGTGTCAGCCTATTGGTCAGTAAATTGTGCACCGGCGATGTTTAGTAATCCTAGTAATTTAGATCGCGGAACAGAGATTAGAATTGGGGTCCATGAAGGATACGATGATTAAGTAACAAAATAATCATACAAACTTTAAGGACCCTGGATTAAAACCCCAGGGTTTTTTGTTTTTAAAGGATAAGGAAATGTTAGAAAAACGTAAGATTTTAGATAGTCAGTTTTTGCTAACATCGGAGCAGAAGGTTGCATTGGTGGAAGCAAAGATTGCCAGAGCAGAAGCACATATTAAGAGTTTAGCGGAACAAGCTCAACTACTTGAAAAAGCTCGAGCTCGTAGATAATAAGAATTAAGTGTTGACAGGGAACGAGATCCTATGCTACACTATAAAAAAGCATAAATGGGCGGAACTAAGGATGGAGCACCTAGTGTGGTGTGAAAAATCTAGTTATAGTAAAGTGCTTTGGAGGAGAAGAAGCCAATACATACGCAGGTTCTCTTATATAAGAACTGAAACAGCACCAGAGCATTTTACTATAAACAATGGAGAAGAAGCATCAATGGTGATGCAGTGGACTGTAAATCCGCCGCCTATGGCACGACTGGTTCGATCCCAGTATTCTCCACCAAGTATCAAAGAAGTATAAGTAATACAATGCGGAATTAGCTCAGCTGGTAGAGCACAACGTTGCCAACGTCGAGGTCGAGAGTTCGAATCTCTTATTCCGCTCCAAGTTTTATGGGGGCATAGCTCATTTGGGAGAGCGGCTGCTTTGCAAGCAGTAGGTGGTCGGTTCGATCCCGACTGTCTCCACCAAGTTTTACGAGTCTCAAGTGTTACGGTAGCACAGCGGCCTCCAAAGCCTCAGGCCGGGGTTCGACTCCCTGGAGATTCGCCAGAGTATTATGCGGGATTAGTTTAGGGGCAAAACAGCAGATTTCCAATCTTCGGTCATCGGTTCGATTCCGATATCCCGCTCCATACATTTTATTTTGAACCAGCGACATAAATCATAAATAATATTGGAGGTTCGATATGAAACAATGTCCTAAGTGTAATGCAGACCATAATATGAATGGTGCATACTGTAGTAGAAAATGTTCTAACAGTAGAACATTTAGCCCTGAAGCAATAGAAAAGAAGCGATTATCGAATGCAAAGTACTGGTATTCTTTAACCGAAGAAGAACAAAAAGCACTTGCCGCTGATAAACGTTCCAAGTACGATTACGATGATCAACAAAAACGTGCTGCAGAAACAAAACGTAAACAATCGTGGAGTCGCCCATACGAAGAAATGAGCAATGAATCTGTAAAGAAAAGATTACTACACGAACGTGGACACCGATGTGAAAAATGTGGAGTCGGGGAAAACTGGCAAGGCGAATATCTAATGGTAGAATTAGATCATATTGATGGTAATAATAAAAATAATAAAGTAGAAAATTTACGATTATTGTGTCCTAACTGCCATAGTCAGACTCCTACGTTCAGGGCAAGAAATATAAAGACAAATAAAAAAGTAGATGTTATACTACTAACTGAAGAATTAAAGAAACATAAATTTGCAAAGCCTGCATTAAAAGCATTAGGGTTCAATGATACCCCAGCTAATATGAGACTTGCAAATAGTATTTTAGTAACAATCAATTCCGAGCAAGCAAACACGGTGTAGGCGGCGGACTGTTAATCCGTTAAGCCTGGTTCGATTCCAGGGCTCGGAGCCAATTATAGATATGTAGCATAGTGGCTAATGCACCTCCTTCATACGGAGACTATCACTGGTTCGAGTCCAGTCATATCTACCAATCTATCGCGGGTTGGAGAAGGAGTATCTCAGGGGTCTCATAAGCCCCAGTCCCTGGTGCGATTCCAGGACCCGCAACCATAATAGGACTTTAGCTCAGTTGGTAGAGCGCCACGTTTACACCGTGGATGTCGTCAGTTCGAACCTGGCAAGTCCTACCAATTTTAATACGGCCCTCTTCTGTTGCTTAACTGAACAGCTTGAGGGTTTTTTATGCCCTCTTAGCTCATTAGGTAGAGCACCTGTTTTGTAATCAGGATGTGGTCTGTTCGAATCAGACAGAGGGCACCATAACAATCTCAGTGTAGGCAAGTGGTATGTCGCTTGGTTTGGGACCAAGACGTCGAGTGTTCGATTCACTCCACTGAGACCAATAACAATTCCGTCTGAGCGAGCAAGGTGTACGCGACTGACTGTTAATCAGTATAGAGTGTGGTTCGATTCCACAAGACGGAGCCATATATAGCCGGTTAGTTAAATGGTATAACGGACGCTTGATAAGCGTTTATTACAAGTTCAATTCTTGTACTGGCTACCAAAACAAAGGAAAGTTGGCCGAGTGGTTAAGGCAACGGTTTGCTAAACCGTCATTTCTAACGAGATGCATAGGTTCGAATCCTATACTTTCCGCCAAACAAAGGGTCTTTAGTAAAATGGAAATTACGTAACGCTACGGACGTTAAAGTGTGGGTTCGATTCCTGCAAGACCCGCCAATTTAAAATGAAAGGAGAAGGTAATGTCATATTATGACAAGTATTGTGAAGTAACAGTATTAAAAGGTCTAACATTATCTTCTGTTTCGACAGATGGTAATGAGGAAATCTTGTTTGAAACTGTAGATGGCGACATTTACAAAATGTATCACAGTCAAGATTGTTGTGAAAGTGTATATATTGAAAGTATCGTTGGTGACTTAGAGGACTTGGTGGGTGAAGAAATCTTAGTAGCTGAAGCAAATGAAAATTTGTTTGACGTACTTAAGAATATAGGTAAAGAAGAAGATGACACGGATGATTCATACACATGGACATTCTACAAGTTTGCTACACGCAAAGGTTATGTAGATATTCGTTGGTATGGTTCAAGCAACGGTTATTATTCAGAGTCAGTTGATTTTGTAAAAGTACAAGGAGAAGTATAATGAAAGCAAGAAACATATATGCAGTATTAGCAAGCAAACGGAAAGCGGGCTCGCACCGCAAGAGCAATAAAGCTCTACGTAGATTAGCAAAAACCCGTGGAAACTTTGATGGTGAAGTCCGGCCTCTTAAGCCGAGAGAACACAGTTCAAGTCTGTGCCGCGGGACCAGAATGGGGGTATAATTCAAAGGTAGAATAGGAGACTTTTAATCTCTCAATCAGAGTTCAATTCTCTGTGCCCTCACCATATTAAAACACATTAGTCTAAAGGGTCACCCTCCACTTGGGAGTTTTGGGCGATTAGTGTGTTTTAATATGGTACAAGACGAACAAAGGGGGATGGGCAGGGTACCCGGATTTGCTTTGCAAGCAGATAGCCTGATCGGTTCAAGTCCGATATTCTCCACCAATTACTTGTATGTTTTAATATGGTAGAGCGGCGGAGCAAGCATAAATAACTTAAAGGATATATTATGCTTATTTGTAAATTTTGTAATAAAGAATGTAAGTCGCCGAACTCCTGGAGAAACCACGAAAGATTGTGCCACTCAAATCCAAACAGACAAATATCAAGTTTCACTTGGTATAATTACGAAAATAAAGTTGCGTGGAACAAAGG
>Ga0208622_1000226_pt1 | contig 25948 bp, 39 predicted proteins | sample CryBogCBH12Jul09_FD_184621 | JGI IMG/M metagenome (GOLD analysis project Ga0208622, IMG submission 184621) | Freshwater microbial communities from Crystal Bog, Wisconsin, USA - CBH12Jul09 (SPAdes) | ecosystem: Environmental > Aquatic > Freshwater > Lake | place: Crystal Bog, Wisconsin, USA... | reverse complement strand
CATCCGCCCAGTCGTTTCCGAAAAGACGTACGCACTGATGGACAACGGAACCTACGTGTTCATTGTTGACCCAGCTGCTACGAAGATCGACGTGCGTAACGCCGTCGAGCAGGCGTTCAACGTAAAAGTGACGAACGTCAACACTCTCAACCGCAAGGGTAAGGCGACGCGCAACCGTCGCACCGGTGTTAAGGGCTCACGTCCTGACACAAAGCGGGCCATCGTTACCCTCAAAAAGGGTGACTCGATCAATCTCTTCGAGAACTAAGGACTGACATGGCACTGCGTCACCGCAAACCAACCAGCCCGGGTCGTCGTTTCCAGACAGTTTCAGACTTTGCTGAACTGACTACTACGACACCCGAGAAGTCACTGCTTGAGTCCAAGCCCAAGACTGGTGGTCGTAACAACTACGGCCGCAAGACATCACGTCACCGTGGTGGTGGACACAAGCAGCAGTACCGCATCATTGACTTCAAGCGCAACAAGGACGGGATCCCCGCCAAGGTTGCGACCATTGAGTACGACCCGAACCGTACCTGCCGTATTGCACTCTTGCACTACGCAGACGGTGAGAAGCGCTACATCCTCGCTCCAAACGGACTGAAGGTTGGCGACGTTGTTGAGTCAGGCCCCAAGGCTGACATCCGCACGGGTAACGCACTTCCAATGCGCTTCATCCCAACTGGTTCAACCGTGCACAACGTTGAGCTTCGCCCTGGTGGCGGTGGCAAGATGGGCCGCAGTGCCGGAATGGCCGTTCAGTTGGTTGCGAAGGACGGTGGTTTCGCCACGCTTCGTCTTCCTTCAACTGAAATGCGTCGAGTACCAATCGACTGCCGCGCAACGCTCGGTGTCGTTGGTAACTCAGAGCACGAACTCATCAAGATTGGTAAGGCTGGTCGTAACCGCTGGAAGGGCATCCGCCCACAAACCCGTGGTGTTGCTATGAACCCAGTCGACCACCCACTTGGTGGTGGTGAAGGTAAGACGTCCGGTGGACGTCACCCAGTATCCCCATGGGGTCAGCCAGAAGGTCGTACGCGTTTGCCAAAGGCATCAGACGCGCTCATTATTCGTCGTCGCCGTGGACGCGGCTCGCGGAGGTAGGTAGACAATGTCACGCAGTCTCAAAAAGGGTCCTTTCATCGACTCGCACCTTTTGAAGAAGGTCGACGCGATGAACGCGGCCAACGACAAGAAGGTCATCAAGACCTGGAGTCGTCGTTCGACGATTATCCCCGACATGGTCGGTCACACCTTTGCCGTACACGACGGTCGCCGTCACGTACCGGTATACGTAAACGAATCAATGGTCGGCCACAAGCTTGGCGAGTTCGCTCCAACGCGTACTTTCAAGTTCCACGCCGGTCAGGAAAAGACGGGTAAGCGCTAATGACCGGTCCAAAGACAAACGAACGTCCAGGCACCCGCGCCACGTTGCGCGGCTACCAGATGTCAGCTTCAAAGGCACGTGTTGTTCTTGACAACATTCGTGGTGCTGACGTCAACACTGCACGTGACATCCTCGCGGGTACTACTCGTGAAGCTGCCGACGTCATCAGCAAAGTACTCGCTTCAGCGATCGCTAACGCTGTAAACAACGATGGCCTTCAGGCCGACGAGCTCTACGTTTCAGCGGCTTACGCTGACGAGGGCATCACGCTGAAGCGCTTCACCCCACGTGCACGTGGTCGTGCCGCTCAGATTTTGAAGCGCTCTTGCCACATCACCGTGATTGTTTCACGTATGGACGAAGACCGTCTCGCCATTATGCGAGCCGCTCGTTCAGCACAGGCTGTTGCATCACGCTCACGTCGCGTTGCTTCATCGCGCCGTGCTGCAGAGCCAACACCAGCACCAGTGAACGAAGTCGCTACTGACGAAGTACTAGAGAACGCAGTTGTTGAGAACGAGATCGTCGAGACCGGTGTGGTCGAAGCGCAGGATGTTGTTGTCGAGAACGCTACAGAAGAAGTTGCCGCTGAAGAAGTTGTAAGCGACGACGAGACCACTACTGAGGAGACCAACTAATGGGTCAGAAGGTAAATCCCTACGGTTTCCGTCTTGGTGTAACGACTGACTGGAAGTCACGCTGGTTTAAAGAGCGCGGCTACAAGGAACTCGTTATCGAAGACTGGAAGATTCGCGACTACCTGACCAAGCAGCTCGAGAGCGCTGCCGTTAGCCGTATCGAAATTGAGCGCAGTTCAGACCGCGTGCGCGTGGACATCCACACTGCACGTCCCGGCATCGTCATTGGTCGCCGTGGTGCTGAAGCTGAGCGTCTGAAGAAGGACCTCGAGAAGATCACTGGTCAGAAGAACAAGATTTCTCTGAACATCCAGGAGATCAAGCAGCCAGAGCTCGACGCCGCACTTATTGCGCAGGGTATCTGCGACCAGTTGCTTCGCCGCGTGGCTTTCCGCCGTGCAATGAAGCGCGGTATGCAGACCGTTATGAAGTCGGGTGCGCTCGGAGTTCGTATCCAGGCATCGGGACGTCTTGGTGGTGCAGAAATGTCACGCCGCGAGTCATACCGTGAAGGCCGCGTTCCACTGCACACACTTCGTGCTGACATTGACTACGGCTTCCGTGAAGCTCGTACCTCAACTGGTCGGATTGGTGTGAAGGTATGGATCTACAAGGGTGACATTCTCCCTTACTCACTCGCCAACGACGAGAAGATTGTTCGTGAAGCCGCTATGGCCGCTGGTGACGCAGTACCAACTGCAGCAACAGCTGCACCGAAGGGTGTTGTTCGTGCCGGTGGTGGACGTCGTCGCGTTGACGCCGAGGCAGTTACTGAAGAGGTCGTTACCGACATTGCTCCAGTGGACTTGATTGCCGCTGCCCCTGAGGTTGAAGCCCAGTTGAGCGTCGAAGAAGAGATTGAGCGTCGCACTGCTCAAGACCACAACGACACTCCTCACTTTCGAAAGGACGCTGAGTAATCATGTTGATGCCTCGTAAGGTAAAGCACCGTAAGCAGATGCGTGGTCGTATGACCGGCAATGCCAAGGGTGGCGTTGAGCTGAACTTTGGTGACTTTGGTATCCAGGCTCTCGAAGCTGGTTGGATCACTGCTCGTCAGATTGAAGCAGCGCGTATTGCAATGACCCGTCACGTGAAGCGTGGTGGAAAGGTTTGGATCCGCGTTTTCCCGGACAAGCCAGTAACCCAGAAGCCAGCCGAAACTCGCATGGGTTCAGGTAAGGGTAACCCTGAGTTCTGGGTTGCCGTTGTGAAGCCTGGCCGCATTATGTTCGAGCTCGGTGGAGTCGATGAGCCACTAGCCCGCGCCGCTATGGAACGTGCTATCCAGAAGCTCCCAATCAAGGCCAAGTTCGTTGTCCGTCCCGGAACGCACGGCACCCCGGAGGTAACCATCTAATGGCAAAGACTAAAGAACACGTAGCGGAGCTTCGACTCCTCGGAGACGCTGAGCTCATTGAGCGTCTTGGTGAGGCTCGTCGTGAGCTATTCAACCTGCGCTTCCAGTTGGCTACCGGCCAGCTGCAGAGCTCAGCTCGCCTTGGTGAAGTACGTCGCGACATCGCGCGTCTTTCAACCTTCAAGCGTGAGCGCGAAATCAAGGCAGCAGAATCTGCCGGAGAAGGACAGTAATTATGACTGACCAGACGAACGAAACAAACCGCGAGAACTCGCGCAAGGTCCGTGAGGGCATTGTGGTCTCGGACAAGATGAACTCGACGTTGGTGGTTGCAGTGAACGAGCGTGTAGCCCACGCCCGTTACTCCAAGACCGTTCAGCGTACGAAGAAGCTCTACGTCCACGACGAAAAGAACGAAGCAAAGGTTGGCGACAAGGTTCGCGTTCAAGAGACTCGTCCCTTGAGCAAGCTGAAGCGCTGGCGCTTGACCGAAATTGTGGAGCGTGCACGATGATTCAGCAAGAGTCCCGCCTCAAGGTTGCCGACAACTCTGGTGCAAAGGAAGTTCTTTGCATCCGTGTGCTCGGTGGCTCACGCCGTCGCTACGCATCGATCGGTGACGTGTTCATCGCTTCGGTGAAGGACGCTATTCCTGGTGCTGCTGTAAAGAAGGGTGACGTAGTTCGCTGCGTTGTTGTTCGCACCAAGAAGGAAAAGCGCCGTCCAGACGGTTCCTACATTCGTTTCGACGAGAACGCTGCTGTGTTGATCAACGACCAGCTGCAGCCTCGTGGAACGCGCATCTTTGGACCAGTCGGTCGCGAGCTTCGCGACAAGAAGTTCATGCGCATCATTTCGCTGGCTCCGGAGGTTTTGTAATGAAAATTCGTAAGGGTGACGACGTACTCGTTCTCGCGGGCAAGTTCCGTGGCGAGCGTGCCAACGTCGCAGAAGCATTCCCAGCTGCCAACAAGGTAATTCTTGATGGCCTCAACATCGCCAAGCGCCACACCAAGCAGACCGGTGCAACCATGCAGGCCGGCATCATCGACAAGTTGATGCCACTGCACGTAAGCAACGTTGCTCTGTGGTGCCCTGGTCACAAGGGTCCAGCGAAGGCTGGCTACAAGATCACAGACGGTGCGAAGGTTCGCGTCTGCCGTAAGTGTGGAGAGTCGCTATGAGCACATCAACACGTCCACGTTTGAAGACCCGTTACGACCAAGAGATCCGTCAGGCTCTCAAGGACGAACTCGGCCTTGCAAACATCATGCAGGTACCACGCTTGGAGAAGATTGTTCTTAACTCCGGTGTTGGTCGTGCCACGCAGCAGGCTTCATTGCTAGAAGGTGCGCAGCGCGACTTGGAGCTCATCACTGGTCAAAAGCCAATCGTGACGCGCGCCAAGAAGTCCATTGCTTCCTTCAAGCTTCGTGAAGAGCAGCCCATTGGCGTAAAGGTCACCCTTCGTGGCGACCGTGCTTGGGAGTTCTTTGACCGTTTGATCAGTATCTCAATCCCTCGTATTCGTGACTTCCGCGGTCTTTCGCCTAAGTCATTCGACGGACGCGGAAACTACACCTTCGGTATCAACGACCAGTTGATCTTCCCTGAAGTTGACTACGACAAGATCGACGCACCACGCGGTTTCGACATCACCATTGTCACCACCGCAGCGAACGACGAGCAGGGCCGTGCATTCTTGCGCGCCTACGGCTTCCCTTTTAAGGAGAATCGATAATGGCTAAGAAAGCCCTTCGAATCAAGCAGCAAAAGACTCCAAAGTTCTCAACACGTGCCTACACGCGTTGCGAGCGTTGTGGTCGTCCCCGTTCGGTGTACCGCAAGTTCGGCCTGTGCCGCATTTGCCTACGTCAGATGGCTCACGCCGGTGAAATCCCCGGTGTTACTAAGGCAAGTTGGTAGGAGAACGTTATGACAATGACTGACCCAATTGCCGACATGCTTACCCGCATCCGCAACGCCAACCAGGCGATGTTCGATTCGGTAAAGATGCCTAACTCCAAGCTCAAGGAAAACCTCGCAAAGGTTCTCGAGCGTGAGGGCTACATTGCTGGCTACACCGTGAAGAAGATTGAAGGCAAGCCGGGCACCGAGCTCGAGATTGCTCTCAAGTATTCAGAAGACCGCAAGAAGACCATCGTTGGTATCAAGCGCGTCTCGAAGCCAGGTCTACGTATTTATAAGAAGTCTGACCAGATGCCCAAGGTTCTTGGTGGTGTTGGTGTGGCAGTGGTTTCAACAAGCCACGGCCTCATGACCGACCGCGAAGCCCGTAAGGCGAAGCTGGGTGGCGAGGTGCTTTGTTATGTCTGGTAACAAGCCATTTACGAAAGTGGAGGTTCGCTAATGTCACGTATTGGTCGTAACCCAATTACCGTTCCATCATCAGTAACAGTTTCTGTTGCTAGTGGAGTAGTTACCGTCAAGGGACCAAACGGCACAATGAGCCGCAACGTTCCTGAAGGAATTACTCTCAGCCAGGAAGGTGACGTACTTACCGTTGACCGTGTGAACGAGGAGACTCGTTCCAAGGCGCTGCACGGACTTACTCGCACCTTGGTGGCCAACATGATTGTTGGCGTCACTGATGGATGGACTAAGGAACTCGAAATCATTGGTGTTGGATACCGTGCCGCCGCTGGCGCACCTGGTGTCCTCGACCTCGCACTCGGTTTCTCCCACCCCGTTAAGTTCACTGCCCCTGAAGGCGTCACGTTCGAAGTTCCTGCTCCGACGCGCGTCATCATCAAGGGTGCTGACAAGGAAGTTGTTGGCCAGGTGGCTGCATCTATCCGCAAGATCCGTAAGCCCGAGCCCTACAAGGGTAAGGGTGTGCGCTACCTCGGTGAACGAGTTGCGCGCAAGGCTGGAAAGGCTGCGAAGTAATGGCACGTACTACTCGCGAACTACGTCAGCGTCGTCACGCTCGCATTCGCCGCAAGCTTTCGGGCACGGCGGAGCGTCCACGCGTCGCTGTTTCACGCACCAACAAGCACATCTCGGCACAGATCATCGACGACGTCGCTGGTCGTACCTTGGCCGCAGCATCTTCAGTTGAAGCTGGCCTCAAGAGCACCAACGGTGGAAACATCGAAGGCGCCAAGGCTGTTGCACAACTTTTGGCTGACCGCGCTAAGGCCGCCAACATCAGCACTGTGGTCTTTGACCGCGGTGGATTCGACTACCACGGCCGTGTTGCAGCATTTGCTGAGACACTTCGCGCCGCCGGACTGGAGTTCTAATGAGTGAAGTAGAAGGCTACGAAGAGCGCACCATCTTGGTGAACCGCGTGTCCAAGGTCGTGAAGGGTGGACGTCGTTTCTCGTTCACTGCTCTCATGGTTATTGGCGACGGCAACGGCAAGGTTGGTCTCGGCTACGGCAAGGCCAAGGAAGCTGGACTCGCCGTACAAAAGGGCATCGAAGAAGCTCGCAAGAACCTGTTCGAAGTACCAATCGCTGGAACGACAATTGTCTACCCAGTACTTGGTGAGTCGGGTGCAGGCCGCGTACTTATGAAGCCCGCTGCTCCTGGTACTGGTGTTATCGCTGGTGGTGCTGCACGCGCCATCCTCGAAATGGCCGGCATCAAGGACATCATCGCCAAGTCGCTCGGTTCATCGAACGGCCTCAACGTGGCGCACGCCACTATTGAAGGCTTGAAGCAGCTTCGTCGTCCAGAAGAAATTGCTGCATCACGCGGCAAGGCTGCTGACCACGTCATCCCCGCTGGAACACTTCGCGCTTACCGCGAACGCCAGCGTGAGGCTGACCTGTTCAAGGTAACGGAGGCCTAGTCATGGCACAGCTCAAAGTAACGCAGATTCGTTCATCTATTGCTACCAAGCCCAAGCACCGCGGAACTCTTCGCGCCCTGGGACTTCGTGGCATTAGTCAGTCCAACGTGTTGCCCGACCGTCCAGAAATTCGTGGAATGATTGCTCGCGTGCCACACCTAGTAAAAGTAGAAGAGGTCAACTAATGACTAAGTTGCACGATCTCAAGTCACCTGAAGGCTCAACGCACCGCAAGAAGATTGTTGGTCGCGGTATTGCTGGTAAGGGTGGAAAGACTGCCGGCCGTGGTACTAAGGGTCAGAAGGCTCGTCGCCAGATTCCTGCAGGTTTCGAAGGTGGACAGCTCCCGCTTCTCCAGCGCATTCCTAAGTTGAAGGGTTTCACCAACCCATTCCGCGTGGAATACACACCAGTGAACCTTGACGCTCTCGTGGCGTTGGGCATTACTGATGTAACGCCAGAAGTACTCGCCGCCAATGGTCTGTGCCGTAAGAAAGATCTCGTAAAGATTCTTGGTCGCGGTACGCTTTCTACAAAGATCAACGTCTCCGCTCACGGCTTCTCGGCTTCTGCCAAGGCAGCAATCGAGGCCGCTGGAGGCACCACCACGCAGGTTGCTCTTCCGTTCGCGGTTCGTCCGCCAGCTGCAGGTAACCAGCACCAAAACCGTTAAGGCTTAACAGTGATCCGTCGTCTCGCGAACATTTTTCGTGTAGCGGACCTTCGAAACAAGGTTCTCTTCACAATTGGAATTATCTGCCTCTACCAGCTCGGGGCCAACTTGCCCATTCCTGGTGTGAGCTGGTCACAAGTCACTCTCCTTCAGCAAAAGGCTGGAGCGAGCGGCGTACTTGGCTTCCTTAACTTGTTCTCGGGTGGCGCACTGACCCGCTTGGCCGTCTTCGGCTTGGGTGTTATGCCGTACATCACGAGCTCTATCGTGATTCAACTTCTCACCACCGTTATCCCGAAGCTCGCCCAGTGGCGTGACCAGGGAGCGGTTGGTCAGAAGCACATTACGCAGACCACTCGTTACCTGACCATTGGACTCGCACTTCTGCAGTCGACTGGTCTTATTTACGCCTTCCACGGTCATGACCAGGCTCTCCTGGGTTTCACCATTGACCTGATTCCCAAGTTCTCCCTCGCCCTCGGCTTGTTCATGGTGCTCATTATGACTGCCGGAACAGCGTTCGTGATGTGGCTCGCCGAACTTATTACCCAGCGTGGTATTGGTCAGGGTATGTCCCTGCTCATTTTCGCCAACGTTGTTGCCGGAATGCCTTCAGGTGGCAAGGCCGTGTGGGCTGAAGGTGGCCCCGTTAAGTTCTTCGTGATTTTGGCGGTTTCGCTCGCGCTGCTCGTACTCATTGTCTTTATGGACAATGGTCAGCGTCGCATTCCGGTGACGTTTGCTCGTCGCGTGGTTGGCCGCAAGGAAATGGGTGGAAACTCAACCTACATTCCGCTGAAGGTTAACCAGTCGGGTGTTATCCCAATCATCTTCGCTTCATCAGTTCTGTACATTCCAGTACTGCTTTCGAACATTGTGCCCTGGGGTTCATTCCAGAGCTTCGTAAAGTCGTCAATTCAGCCAACGAGCTTCTTCTACATCGTCTCTGACTTCTTGCTCATCTTGGCCTTCACGTTCTTCTACGTGTACATTGCCTTTGAACCCCACCAGCAGGCCGAAATGCTTCGTCAGCAAGGTGGCTTCGTTCCTGGTATTCGTCCAGGTCTGCCAACCGAGCGCTACTTCGCTCGCATGCTGAGCCGTCTCACCGTCGTTGGAGCATTCTTCCTCGCTTCAGTAGCGGTTGTTCCAAGCTTGCTTATGGCTGTCTGGAGCATTAACAAGTTCCCGTACTACGGAACAACTTTGTTGATTGCCACCGGTGTTTCGCTTGAAACTATGCGTCAGATTGACTCACAACTCATGATGCGTAACTACGAAGGCTTCTTGAAGAAGTAATAATGACCAAGTTCAATCTGCTCGTTTTGGGGAAACAAGGCGCGGGCAAGGGAACGCAGTGCAAGCGACTCAGTGCCACGTACGCAATTCCACACGTCGCCACTGGTGACATGCTTCGCGCGGCCGTTAAGGCGCAGAGCCCACTCGGGCTCCAAGTGGAATCAATCTTGACTTCTGGTGGCCTGGTCTCTGACGACCTCGTGAATTCTCTGATCGCGGAACGTCTCTTAGAAGACGACGCCAAGAACGGTATCTTGCTCGACGGCTTTCCTCGTACGCTCGGCCAAGCAACCGCACTCGATGAACTCCTCGGCGCAGACGGCGTATCACTCGTTATTGACCTTGATGTTCCGATTGAGCTCGTAACTGAACGCCTTTCGGCTCGTCGAGTCTGCCAAGAGTGTGGTGCAATCTACCGTGACACCGACATTGCGGCGATCTCGGGAACGTGCGAGAACTGTGGTGGCGACGTTATCCAACGCGATGACGACCGCCCCGAAGCAATTCGTAAGCGTCTCGAAACCTACGAGCGCGACACTGCGCCACTTCTTTCTTTCTACGCACAACGCGGACTACTCGTCACCGTTGACGGATCACTCGATCCAGATTCTGTTACCGCCAGTATTGAAGCTGTTATTGCCGAAAGGAAAAACGCGTGAGGCGTTCGGCTGATGAGCTGAACAAAATGCGCAAGGCCGGCAAGGTTGTCGCCGAAATGCACGAAGTGACGCGCGCCGCACTTCGTCCCGGCATCACGACGATGCAACTCAACGACTTGGCCGCCGAAGTTATTGCCAAGCGTGGCGCTCGTTCGAACTTCCTCGGCTACCACGGATTTCCAGCAGTAATTTGCACGAGCCCCAACGACATGATCGTGCACGGCATCCCCGGTGACTACGTCTTGGAAGAAGGCGACATCATTTCGATCGACTGTGGCGCGATTGTTGAGGGCTACCACGGTGACGCCGCGTACACCGCCGGTGTTGGTGAGATTAGTCCCGTCGCGAAGAAGCTCATTGAAGTCACCGAGCGTTCAATGTGGGCGGGTATTGAACAGTTGACCAAGGGCAACCGACTCTACGAAGTAGGTCGTGCCGTGCAACAAGTTGCTGAGGCCGCCGGCTTCTCGGTCGTGCGTGAATACGTGGGCCACGCAATTGGAACTGCGATGCACGAAGAGCCCCAGGTGCCGAACTACTGGCCCGGCACACCAGGACCAACGCTGAAGACTGGCATGGTCTTTGCGGTTGAGCCAATGGTGAACGTTGGCTCGTACGACACCTACGTCTTAGAAGACGGTTGGGGAGTGATGACGCAAGACGGTCAACTCTCGGCACACTTCGAACACACCATTGCGGTAACGGACAACGGTCCCGAAGTCTTTACTATCGCCTAGTCGCGGTGCAGTTGACGCACGGCGAAGAGGGCTGCTTCAGTGCGCCGCGCAAAGCCCAACTTGGCAAGAACATTCGAGACATAGTTCTTCACCGTTTTTTCAGCGAGGAACATCACCGCGGCAATCTCTCGATTAGTGAGACCTTCACTCAGTAACTCCAATATCCGTCTCTCTTGTCCGCTCAAACTTTCAATACGAAGTTCCTCTTGGGCTTGACGTTCGATGCGAAGTCGGGCTCGATCAATTTGATCTTGTCCGAGGAGATTCGATGCTTGCAAGGTGCCAGTGTCGAGCAACTCTTGTTCGACGTCAAAGACCGCGGCTCGAATTTTTTCAATGGTGCCACGCAAGTCTCGTAGGGCAGCTTCGAGTCTCTCGTTCTCTTCTTTTGAAGTACTGAGTGCGAGTGCTCGTTCGATAGAGAACTCAGTCGAAACCAGTCCCTCGAGAACTGATTCGTTTAGTTCGCGCGCTACTCGTTCACGCTCTTGGGCCAGAGTTAGTTCGCGAAGCTGCGAACGGATAGTTATCTGGTCAATGACGAGGCCGGCGGCTCGCCCAAAGGCATCAATAAGTTCTTCATCGTCTTCACTGAATGGCTCGTTCGAGAGTGGATCAGTGAGGTACAGATTTCCGTAGACGTGTCCGTCGCCGGTGCGCACTGGAACACCGAGAAAATGTGTCATAGGCGGGTGGTGTTCGGGAAAACCTGAGGACCTCGGATGTAAAGAAATGTCTGAAACGCGAATGGGTTGAGCGAGTGAAATGGTCTCACCGAGCAAACCGTGCCCGTGCGGCTCTTCACCAATGTTTAGGCGTTCATCATCACTGATGCCGTGGGTGATGAAGCTGATGAGAGAATCGCCATCCGGGCCAACAATTCCCAGGGCGCCGTATCGCGCACCCACCAGATTGCTGGCAGTCACCACGATTTTGCTTAAAACTTCGTGCAGCGTCGCGTCGCTCGAGTCAATGAGCAGAATTGCGTCAATCAGCGAATGGAGCCGCGAAGGATCCTTGATTGAGTAGAACGCCATGGTCGACATTCTGGCATGCCACTTGCGACCAAAGGCTTTTGGCGGCGTAACCCGCAGAGAATGGGGGCCTAGACCCCATTGCATCGCTGGCAGAGGGCCAAGTTTGACATCCAGCCCTCGATGGTGGACTAGTCGGGGTAGAAATCTACAAATCGGGGTGTTTTTCCTCAGAAAACCACAAAATCACTAATAATTAGCAAAAATAGACCAATAAATGATTACTCAGCCCATTTTTGAGCCATTTCTGATGGGGTCGAACGTGTCGCTGGCGATGATCTCGGGATTGGCGTCAGGTTGTGAACAAGTGGGAGACTGGAAGCCCTCGGGGTCTGAGAAACATGCCCCGAAAATTCTGGCTTTTGCGTTTTGTAAATATTTCGGTAGAATAGTCAGCCGACCTCTTAGGAGAACTTTTAGGTCACCCGCGATTGAGCACTCGCTCTTTTGCGTCTTGAAGTACGTAACAAGGAGAAAGAACCTGAGTAAGCCAAAGGAAGACGCGTTCACCGTTGAGGGAACTGTTGTCGAGCCTCTACCCAATGCCATGTTCCGTGTGGAACTCGAGAATGGTTACAACGTTCTCGCCCACAGCTCAGGAAAAATGCGTATGCACCGCATCCGTATTCTTCCCGGCGACAAGGTACAAGTTGAGATTACGCCCTACGACATGACTCGCGGCCGTATCACCTACCGCTACAAATAACTCAAGTTCTAGAAGATCGAGAAAGAAAAGACATGAAGGTTCGCGCAAGCGTCAAGACCATGTGTGAGAAGTGCAAAGTCATTCGACGTGCTGGTCACGTCCGCGTGATTTGCGAGAACCCACGTCACAAGCAGCGCCAGGGATAAGGAAAAGACATGGCCCGTATTTCAGGAGTAGACATCCCACGCGACAAGCGTACGGTGATCGCGCTCACATACATCTATGGAGTTGGACCAACCAAGGCGAAGGAAATGTGCGCCGCAACTGGTATCGACGAATCGATTCGTGTGAAGGACTTGACTGAAGCTGACGTAAACAAGCTTCGTGCGTACATCGACCAGAACCTCACCGTAGAAGGTGACCTTCGTCGTGACGTCGCTCAAGACATCAAGCGCAAGATGGAAATCAACTGCCTCCAGGGCATCCGTCACCGCAAGGGTCTTCCCGTACGTGGTCAGCGCACCCGTACCAACGCTCGTACCCGCAAGGGACCAAAGCGCACAGTCGCCGGTAAGAAGAAGGTAACGAAGTAATGGCTAAGCCAACCGCTGTCGCTCGTAAGGGTCGCAAGAAGGAAAAGAAGAACGTTGCTTTTGGTGTAGCTCACATCAAGAGTTCCTTCAACAACACCATCGTTTCAATCACCGACCCTGAGGGCAACGTTTTGTCGTGGGCCTCATCTGGTCAGGTTGGTTTCAAGGGTTCACGTAAGTCAACTCCCTACGCTGCTCAGCTCGCTGCTGAGAAGTGCGCCCGTGCTGCTGTTGAGCACGGTGTCAAGAAGGTTGACGTACTCGTTCGTGGACCAGGATCTGGTCGCGAAACTGCGATCCGTTCACTGGCTGCTGCCGGTATCGAAGTTGTAAAGATTCAAGACGTAACCCCATTGCCCCACAATGGTTGCCGTCCCAAGAAGCGTAAGCGGGGCTAAGGAAGATTATGGCTCGTTACACAGGACCAGTTTGCCGTCTTTGTCGCCGTGAGCGCACAAAGTTGTACCTCAAGGGTGAGCGTTGCTTCACCTTGAAGTGCCCGGTTTCAGAAAACTCAGACCGCCAGAAGCGTGCGTTCCCACCAGGAATGCACGGCAGCGCGCGTCAACGTCAGGGCTCAGAGTACTTGGGTCAGCTTCGTGAGAAGCAGAAGGCTCGTCGTATCTACGGTCTTCTCGAGAACCAGTTCCGCAACTTGTACGAAGAAGCAAGTCGTCGCCCCGGTATGACCGGTGTGAACCTCTTGCAGTTCCTCGAGCTGCGTCTGGACAATGTTGCCTACCGTGCAGGTTGGGGCGCTTCACGCGCTCAGGCTCGCCAGTTCGTTCGCCACGGCCACGTAACGGTCAACGGCAAGCGCGTAACAATTCCTTCGTACCGTGTTCGTCCTGGCGAAGTTATTGGACTGAAGTCCGTAACTCGCGAGAACTTCAACGTGAAGCGCAACCTCGAAACTCTCGACCGCACCGTTCCCGGTTGGCTTGAGACTTCAGAAAACGGTTTCAACGTAACCGTTCGTGTTGTTCCACAACGTGAGCAGATCGACGAAACAATCCAAGAGCAGCTCATCGTTGAGTTGTACTCCAAGTAACCGAACTTTTTAAAGAACTCAGAGGAGTCACTTATGTTGATCATCCAGCGCCCCACCATCGAAGCTCTCGGTGAAGAGACCAACAACCGTCAGTCGTTCGGCATCGGACCACTCGACCCAGGTTTTGGCCACACGCTTGGTAACTCACTTCGTCGCACCTTGCTCTCATCAATTCCTGGTGCTGCAGCAACGCGCGTGAAGTTTGACGCAGTGCTCCACGAGTTCGGTGTCATTGAAGGTGTGAAGGAAGATGTCCAGGACATCTGCCTCAACCTGAAGGACCTCCTCATCAAGGTGTACTCAGACGAGCCCGTAACTCTTCGTCTCGACAAGAAGGGTGAAGGCCCCGTAACGGCTGCTGACCTTTCAACCACTGCTGACGTTGAGATCCTCAACCCATCTCTACACCTCGCTTACCTCACCACCGCGAAGTCAGCACTTACCCTTGAGCTCACTGTTGAGCGCGGTAAGGGTTACGTTGGCGCTGAAGGCAACAAGGGTTCAGGCACCATTGGTGTTATTCCACTTGATGCAATCTTCACACCAGTACGTCGCGTAAGTTTCGAAATCGAGCCAGTACGCGTTGAGCAGTCCAAGGACTTCGACCGCCTCGTTATCGACATCGAAACTGACGGCTCAATTTCACCTCGCGAAGCGTTGGCTTCGTCAGGTAAGACGCTCGGCGCACTTATTGAGCTCATTGCTCAGTACGACGCTGAAGCACCTGCTCTGGAGCTCGGTGACGTTGGTACAGCACAGGCTGCTGCCAGCGAACTCGACATCCGTATTGAGGAGCTCGGCCTTACCGAGCGTTCACGTAACTGCTTGAAGCGTGCGGGCATCAACACGATTGCTCAGCTCGTAAACGCAACTGAGCGTGACCTCACTTCAATCACCAACTTCGGCGCTACGTCGCTGAAGGACGTTACCGACCGTCTCGAAGAGCGCGGTCTTTCACTGCGACTAGAGGACTAATTATGCGCGGAGCACCAAAAAAGGGAAAGCGTTTCGGAAAGAGCGCCGCTCACCAAAAGGCAATCATGGGCAACCTCGTTGCTTCAATGATTGCTGCTGAAGCGATTGTTACAACTGAAGCGAAGGCGAAGGCTCTTCGTCCTATCGTCGAGAAGGTTGTTACTGCAGCGAAGAACTCGCCAGAAGGCTCAGTTCACGCCAACCGCCGCGTCGTTGCGCTTATCCGTGACAAGGACATGACTCACAAGCTCTTCACCGAGATTGCCCCTCGCTACGCACAGCGTCCTGGTGGGTACACTCGCATTTTGAAGCTTGGACCACGTCAGGGTGACAACGCCCCGATGTGCCGTATTGAGTTCGTTTGATCCTTCAGTAGTCGCCGCTCAACGGTGGCGCCTCGACCTTGCCTATGACGGCAGCGGTTTCTACGGTTTCGCCTATCAACCTCAATTCACCACGGTTGTTGGCGTCCTGCGAGAAGTTCTAAAGAACACTCTGCAGCTCGCGGAGGAACCACTCATCACTGGTGCCGGGAGAACCGACACCGGCGTGCACGCATTTGGTCAAGTCATTCACGTCGACCTTCCCGTTTCGTTGTTCGGCAACGACCGTGGCCCCGAAGGGGAGCGACTCGCGAAGGCGCTCAATCTTCAACTTCGCGGTCGCATCCATGTCCGCAATGCGCAGAAGGTCTCAAATGATTTCCACGCCCGTTATTCGGCCCAGTGGCGCGAGTACCGGTACTTAGTCCTGGAGGGCGTTCGCCCGGCCTTAGAGCTGACTGAGACGTTCTCCTGGACAGTTGATGGCCCCCTCGACCTCGACGCAATGAACCGAGTCTGTGCTGACATCATTGGCACGCACGACTTTCGAGCCTTCTGTCGGAGGCCTACGAACTTTGAAGCTGATGAACCGCTGCTTCGCCGAGTCCTCAGTGCCTCGTGGGACCGACGAGAAGATGACTGGACCCTCAGCCCCGATGCTGCCCCGGTGGCCCGTTTTCTCATCCGGGGGCAAAGTTTCTGCCACAACATGGTCCGGTGTCTGACCTCGACAATGGTGGCCATTGGCCAGGGGCGAATCCCAGAAAATGCAGTAAAAGAAAGGCTTTTGAGCTTCGACCGCGACCACCTGCCCTCTCCGGCGCCAGCGAGCGGACTTTGTCTCATTGGGGTCGGATATGAAGATTTGCCGGAGACCCCTCAAGTTTTGTAAGGTAGAGAGTCCCTTGGAAGTCCCATCTTGGTGACTATCCGAAGATCGCTGAAGGAAAAATTGTGAAGACATTTTCACCCAAGACTGCAGAAATCACACGCGAGTGGCACGTCATCGACGCTGAGGGTTTGATCCTCGGCCGTGTCGCTACGGTTGCTGCATCACTACTACGCGGCAAGCACCGCACATTCTTCGCACCACACGTTGACACTGGCGACTTCGTCATCATCGTGAACGCTGACAAGATCGCACTCTCGTCGAACAAGGCCAGCCAGAAGTTCGCTTACAGCCACTCGGGTTACCCAGGTGGAATCAAGGCAACGTCGTGGCAGTCACTTCTCGACAACGACCCAGCCAAGCTCGTGTTCGACGCCATCAAGGGAATGGTTCCAAAGAACCGTCTCGGTCGCGCACAGATGGGCAAGCTGTTCGTTTACGCCGGTCCAGAACACCCACACACTGCTCAGCAGCCAAGCAAGTTTGACACTTCGGCGATTCGCCGCGGTTAAGGAGCCCTTCACATGTCAACACCACTTACTCAGACAACTGGTCGTCGCAAGGAAGCAACTGCTCGCGTACGTCTTCGCCCCGGCACCGGAACAATCACGATTAACTCGCGTGCGTTCGACAACTACTTCACCTCGGCAACTCACCGCCAGATGGTGATGGAGCCACTGCGTCTCGTCGACCAGCAGCAGACCTACGACATCGACGTCACCATTGAAGGTGGCGGCGTTGCCGGTCAGGCCGGTGCACTTCGTTTGGGTATTGCCCGTTCACTTCTCGAGCTCGACGAATCAGTTCGTCCGACGCTGAAGAAGGCCGGACTCTTGACTCGTGACGCGCGTAAGAAGGAGACCAAGAAGTACGGTCTCAAGAAGGCGCGTAAGGCTCCTCAGTACTCGAAGCGTTAATGGCCATGGCCGTGCAGTTCGGCACGGATGGTATTCGGGGCAAAGCTCTAGAAGAGATCACTACCGATCTCGCCTACAAGTTGGGCTACGCGGTGGCGAACGTATTTCAAGCTCCAGTTTTTGTGGGCTACGACACGCGCGAATCGTCTCCACTACTGGCCTCGTGCGTCTTACAGGGTCTGAGCGATGGTGGCGCACACGCAGTCAACCTCGGATACTTCACTACTCCGGGCGTGGCCGTCATTGCTCAACAACGTGGTGGTGCCGGCATTGTGGTGTCGGCCTCACACAACCCCTACTACGACAATGGCCTAAAGGTTCTCGGACTTGGCGGCGCCAAGCTCGATCACGCCACCGAAGAAGCAGTGGCAGAAGCTCTGGCCGCCGCGCCTTCACTCGGCGAAAATGTTCCGGGTGACTTTGTTATTGATGAGTCCGCCGAGCACGACTACGCCCGACACATTCGCTCACTAGTGCCCGGCGACATATCCTCTTTGCACATTGTTCTCGACTGCGCTAACGGCGCGGCGTCACACATTGCCCACGAACTCTTCGAGGGCACTGGTGCTCGCATCACCACTATTCACGACCAACCAAATGGTCGCAACATCAACGAACACTGTGGATCAACGCACGTGGAAAGTTTGGTGGAAGAAGTAAAGAAGCGTCACGCCAACCTCGGCTTGGCCTTTGACGGCGACGCCGACCGACTCATCGCCATTGATGAGGACGGCCACGTACGTGACGGTGACGACTTGATGGTTCTTTTCGCCAATGATTTCGTCACTCGAAGTGACCGCAGCGAAGGGCTCGTGGTGACCTCAATGAGTAACTTGGGTCTGCACCGCGCAATGAAGACGGCGAGCATTGACGTCGTGGAAACTGACGTCGGTGACCGCAATGTACTGCTTGCTCTAGAAGAACGCGCGTGGACATTTGGCGGAGAGCAGTCTGGCCACTTGATCTTTCGAGAATTGGCGCCAACTGGCGATGGACTCCTCACCGGAATGCTCCTCGCCGACCTCGTAGTTCGACGTGGTCCACTCGGTGAACAGTCACGACGGGCGTGGGAGCGAGTTCCTCAAGAACTCATCAACATTGCCAAAGATGCATTTAATGACGCTGCGGTGCGTCACGTGTTTGATGAACTGGTGACGACGTACAACGTTGAACCCTCGGACGTGCGACTACTCATTCGACCCTCGGGCACTGAGCCGGTGGTGCGAATTATGGTCGAAGCGTTAAATGGTGCATTCGTCCTAGCATTCTCCGAGCGCGTGCGCGAATTCTTTAACAGTTAACCGAACTCTGATCAACAATTGCGAGAATGACTAGGATTGCATCGTGAACAGGATGCGTCAAGTTACTGCCGAATTCTTGGGCAGCGCACTTCTTGCCATGATTGTCGTGGGTTCAGGTATTGCCGCTCAAAAGCTCTCTCCGCACCAAGGTGGATTGGAACTTCTGGAAAACGACCTGTGCACCGTCGCGGGACTCTATTTTCTCATTTCAGTATTCTCTGAGATCTCAGGTGCGCATTTCAATCCAATCATTTCTTTCACCGATGTGCTCCTCGGCAAAGGATCGCTAGCTCGCGCGCTTTACTACCTGCCAGCGCAGGTTGTTGGGTGCATTTCTGGAACACTCGTGGCCAACACAATGTTTGGGTTGAAAACGTTTGAACTGTCGAGACACCAACGTTTCAGTTCTCCACATTTGCTGTCTGAGCTCATCGCCACCGCGGGATTGGTGCTAGTCATATTCGGACTGATGCGAAGAGGAAAGAGATCCCAAATAGCGTCATCCGTTGCTGCGTATGTGGGGGCAGGTTACTTTTTTACTTCGTCCACTTGCTTTGCGAACCCTGCGATTGCGGTTGGCCGTATGTTCTCTAACTCGTTCGCAGGTATTGCCCCCTCCTCCGTTTTGCCATTCATTTTCGCTGAGGTTGGCGGCGCAATGGTTGCCGTGGGGATTGTTGCCTTCGTATTTCCCAAAGGAGAAGTGGATGAGTAAGCCCGAAGTTTTGTTCGTTTGCGTTCACAATGCCGGGCGCAGCCAGATGGCGGCAGCGTTTCTTCTGCACCATGCTGGAGATACCGTCTCAGTGAAATCAGCTGGCACCGCTCCGGCCGCCAGCATCAATCCAGTTGTAGTTGAAGCGATGTCCGAAAAGGGAATTGATTTAATTTCGATGGGGGCAACTCCCAAATTATTAGACAGTGAGGTGGTCAGCGATTCTGACTACGTGATCACAATGGGATGTGGCGATCAGTGCCCATTCTTCCCGGGGGTTCGCTACTTAGATTGGACGCTTGATGATCCCGCCGGTCTCGAATTGAAAGAAGTTCGTGTCATAAGGGATGAAATTGAGTTTCGGGTGTGTGAGCTTATTAAAGAAATTCATCAACTCAGTCGAGAAGAGTAACTCCGCGATCAGTAAAAGTCACTAACTGAACAGAAACATTCATCGGAAAGATATCCTCGAGAGTATGGAGCATCGCGCTTCGCTGGGGGTCCCTAGTAGGCTGGCATTCATGTGCGGCATCATTGGGGTCGTTGGATCCACAGACACCCTCGAAACACTGCTGGAGGGCCTAACCCGCCTCGAATATCGCGGGTACGACTCCGCAGGCATTGCCCTGGTGCGTTCGGGAGAAACCTGGCGAGCCCGCACCGCTTCGGGAACTGAATCCGTTGAGGCGTTAAAGACGGAGTGTCTTAGCGCTCCGGCCGGCTTCTCTTCTGGGATTGGCCACACCCGTTGGGCCACCCACGGCGCACCAGAAGCCGTAAACGCTCACCCGCACCTCGACTGTTCGGGAAACATTGCCATTATTCACAACGGCATCATTGAGAATCACACCGAGATCCAAGAGAGCCTCGTCGCCAAGGGTCACCAGTTCAGTTCCGTGACCGACTCCGAGGTTTTAGCGCACCTCGTTGAAGAGGGTCGTTCGCGAGGCCTCGAACTCATGGAAGCCGTGCGCGAAAGTCTCCTCGTGGTGCGTGGCGCCTTCGCTCTGGCGGTTGTCGACGCAACTGAACCAGACGTGATTGTCGCCGCTCGACGCATCTCGCCCCTCGTTGTAGGCACGGCCAAGGGCATTACGTACCTGGCCTCAGACATTCCCGCCATCTTGGACCGGGCCGATGCCTTCTACGCCGTCAACGACGACGAGATTGTTCGAATGGGACCAGAAGGTTTTCGCGCCATTGACTTAGAAGGTGCGCCTGTTCGTCTCCACCAACTTCAAATCGACTGGGACTTAGAGACCGCGGAAAAGGGCGGCCACGATGACTTCATGTCGAAGGAAATTTCTGAGCAGCCAGAAGCGATTCGCCTGACGCTGCTCGACCGTCGCGACAAGGAGGGCAACATCTCCTTTGACGAAATGCGCATCAGTGACGCCGAGCTTCGTGAAGTAAAGCGCATCGTGCTCGTGGCGGCGGGGACCTCGCACCACGCCGCGCTCGTCGCGAAGTACGCAATTGAGCGTTGGGCTCGACTGAGTGTTGACGTCGACATTTCTTCTGAATACCGGTATCGCGATCCGATTGTTGAAGTCGGGACCCTCGTCATTGGTGTCTCGCAGTCGGGAGAAACAATCGACACAATTATGGCGGTCCGTGAAGCAAAGGCCAGGGGTGCTCGAGTTGTTGGCGTGTCGAACATTGTGGGCTCTTCGTTAGCGCGTGAAGCTGATGCCGTGATGTACACCAGAGCGGGCCTCGAAGTCTCGGTCGCGTCCACCAAAGCTTTTGTGGCTCAGGTCGCAGCGCTCGAGCTCTTCGCTCTTCGAATGGCGCAACTTCGTGGCACATTGCCACCGACTGATATCGACGCTCTTTTTCTTGGACTCTGTGCCGTAAGCCCCCAAGTGCAAAAAGTGCTCGAGCGAACGGAGCAGGTGGACCAAGTCGCGAGCGCTCTGCTGGCGTCACACGACTTCTTTTTCTTGGGTCGCCACGTGGGATTCCCTACGGCGCTCGAAGGAGCACTGAAGCTAAAGGAACTCACGTATCTGCACGCTGAAGGATATCCGGCAGGTGAACTGAAGCACGGTCCTCTGGCGCTCATTGAACCAGGCGTCGTCGTTGTCGCTGTCGCCACTGACCCGGCGATGCACGAAAAGATGCTGTCGAACCTCGCAGAGGTAAAGGCCCGTGGAGCGAGCGTCGTCGTGGTCGCAACTGACGATGACGAGCAAGTAGCAGCAGTGGCGGACTACGTCTTACGAGTGCCGGCGACTGAACCAATGTTTACGCCAATGGTGGACATCGTTACTTTGCAAATGTTCTCCTACGCAATGGCGCGTGGACTTGGCAGAAACGTTGACCGACCTCGAAACCTCGCTAAGACCGTGACGGTGGAATAATGGGCAACGTGGGCGTGGGTGTTGATGTCGTAGACGTACCGCGTTTCGAACTGGCACTACAGCGTCACCCTCGACTAATCGACCGCCTCTTCACGACGTCCGAACAAGATGACGCGAGTAAGCGACCCGAACGACTCGCCGCACGCTTTGCGGCGAAAGAGGCAGTGTTAAAAACCCTGGGCGTGGGAATCGGGGCAACACCCTGGAAATCCATTGAGGTGCAGAAGTCTGCATCAGGTGCCCCGCACGTGGTCCTGCACGGAGAAGCGCAAGAACTCGCGACGCAGTTGGGAATACGTGATTTACTCCTCTCAATGAGTCACACTGACACCACGGCTATTGCGTTCGTGGTTGGGAGTAACTGATGCCGGTAGAGGGAGTTCGTCGTCCCGCGTGGGCTGAAATCTCTACGTCGGCCATTGCGCACAACGTACGAGTACTGCGTTCACTTTTAAAAGACAGCGAACTTTGTGCGGTAGTAAAGGCCAACGGGTACGGCCACGGCGCACTACTCGCCGCAAGTGCCGCCCTCGCTGGTGGGGCACAGTCGCTGGCGGTTGCCATTGTGGACGAAGGCATTGAACTGCGCGAAGGTGGCATTGAGGCTCCAATTTTGCTCTTGGCTGAAATTCCCGCCGAGACGCTGCGCGACGCTTTGGAGAATGATTTGACCATCACGGTGGGTTCCGTTGGGGGAGCCGTGGCCGCGGTCGCAGTTGCCCAACAACTTGGTGGAACGCACAAGGTGCACCTAAAGCTCGATACCGGCATGCACCGAATGGGAGTGTCACCCGAAGACTTGGTAACGGCTGCAGACATCCTGAGCGCTTCTCCACATATTGATTTTGAAGGCCTCTACACGCACTTCCCAGTTGCCGACAGTACGAGCCCTGACGACCGGGCGTTTACGAGGTCGCAAATCGCCGCATTCGACGAAGCGGTCGCGACGTTGCGAGACCGAGGAATTTCACCTCGCCAGTTGCACACCGCTAACACCGCGGCCGCTCTCGGCTACCCCCAGTCCGACCGCAGTTTTGCGCGCGTGGGTCTCGCGCTGTACGGCTATCTCCCAGAAGATTGGCTCGGTAGTGCCCTCGAAGCAACGGGTGAACGACTGCATCCAGCACTCACTCTCCGCGCGCAGGTAGTAGCGGTGCGTCGAGTGAAGGCGGGAGAACGTCCGAGTTATGGACGTCGCCGAGCCGTTGAGCGTGATACCACGATTGCCACCGTGCCCTTTGGCTACGCCGACGGCTACCCGCGCCGACTTTTCGAGGCGGGGGCCGAAGTCCTCATCAACAACAAGCGGTATCCACTCGCCGGATCAGTGACAATGGACCAACTATTGATTGACTGTGGCGATGATGAAGTGGCACTCGGCGACGACGTCGTACTCCTCGGTCGACAAGGCTCAGAAGTAATTTCCGCCGACGACTGGGCGCGTCAGGCCAACACCATTACGTGGGAGATTCTGTGCGGCATTGGGGCACGAGTTCCCCGCATTCTCGTTGACTAACTATGGGACTCGCCCTGAGTGAAATGGCGACGTGCACACGCTGCAGTCTGAGCGAAACACGTCAACGAGTCGTCATTGGATCGGGTCCGCTGCGGCCGGCTCTGATGGTCATTGGAGAAGCCCCCGGAAAGAATGAGGACGAGGGTGGCGAACCCTTCATTGGCCGGAGCGGGCAGTTGCTCTTCAGGCTTATTGAAGAAGAGACGGGGCTTACGCGCTCACAGTGTTTCGTGACGAATGTGGTGAAGTGCCGACCGCCGCAAAATCGCACACCACGAGCAAGTGAGTTGCAGGCTTGTCGGCCGTGGATTGATGAACAGTTACGAGAGGTGCTTCCCAAAATCATTTTGGCCGTGGGAAATACCGCGGCCCAGTCTCTCTTTGCCACCAAGGAGCCAATGGGGGAACTTCACGGCGTTGTCCGCATGCTGGGGGCCACCAAAGCGGTGGCCACGTACCACCCGGCCGCAGCGCTGCGCCAAGGCAATAGCGTGGTGGAGATGATGCGCCAGGACCTCCAGACCGTTTCGAAGGAACTTTTGTGAGCTGGACCAGATTTTGCGCGACGTCAGACGACGCCATTTCAGCCGGCGAAGAGTTCTCGTCCATCTTGCGTAGTGGCGACATAGTGCTGCTCTCAGGTCCTCTGGGCGCTGGGAAAACTACTTTCACCAAAGGTGTGGCTCGTGGACTGGGGGTCAGTGACCGCGTTACGAGCCCGACGTTCACAATGGTGCGAGAACACCAGTGTCGCAACGACCGAGGGATTGCAACATTGCATCACTGTGACGTGTATCGCGTACAGAGCCTTGATGAAGTTCTTGACCTCGCTCTCGGTGAGTTAGTCGAAGAGTCTGGCGTGGCCCTGGTGGAGTGGGGAGAACTCGCGGCCTCGGTCTTTGGACGAGACGTTCTGACGATCTCGTTCAGTATTGACGACAACGACGGCCGTACGCTGAATGTCGATGGCGAGCTGGCCCACGAGCGTGGTGAAGCACTAACGAAGTGGGCACAACAATGAACATCATTGCAATTGAAACTGCGACGACCGCGTGCGGCATTGGCGTACAGACCGCCGACGCGCAATTAGTTCGAATCATTGACGAAGATCGCCAGCACACTGAAGCACTTGGCGAAGGACTACAGGCACTCCTACGTGAAGTCTCGATCAGCGCCAAAGACATCGATCGTGTAGTGGTGGACCACGGACCGGGCCTCTTCACGGGCCTGCGCGTAGGTATTGCTACCGCTATTGCCCTCGCTCAAGGTGTGGGGGCGCAACTCGTGGGCGTCTCGTCACTCGAACTACTGGCCCATGGTGCAAAGGACGGCGGAGTCACTGGCAAGGTGCTCTGCGCCGTTGACGGTCGTCGTGGCGAAATCTTTGTTCAAACCTTTGCCTTGGACGACACGGTCACGCCACTGAGTGATCCAGTCGTTACTCGGGCGAGCGTTGTGGCGAACGAGTGGAGCTCGCTAGGTGAGTTCACGCTGACCGGCGATGGAATAATTCGTTACCAGGACGACTTCGCGCCCGTTGGTGCGCCCCACTACCGCCAAGCGGTGCCACCGCTTTCGAGTGCTCTCCAACTCGCCGCCCTTCGACCAGCACAGTCCACCATCGTGCCGTTGTATTTACGCGAGGCTGACGCGGTGGCGAACTTCAGCACACGCGAGCGGCAATGACCTGGAGTATTCGAGTCGCGGAACGGCGCGACCTGCCAGAAATATTCGCGATTGAACAAGCACAGTTTCCAGAGCCCTGGACGAAGGCGATGTTGTTGGACGAAATTGAGAACACCGAGAATCGTCGCTACACCGTCGCACAAGAAGACGCAGTGATTATTGGGTACTTGGGTGTGATGTTTATTTTCGAAGACATGCACATCAACACCATTGGCGTTGTACCGGGCAACGAACGACGGGGTATTGCTCGAAGTTTGATGAATGATGCGTGGGCCGATGCGAAAGAGCGAGGCATCACCCGGGCGACGCTCGAAGTAGCCGTATCAAATGAGCCAGCCAAAAAGCTCTACCAAGAGTTTGGTTTCATGCCGGTGGGGATTCGAAAGAACTACTACGAACGCACGAAGGAAGATGCCCTCGTGTTGTGGGCCGACCTTTAGGCTGTTGCTATGACGACTGTCCTGGGTATCGAGACCTCCTGCGACGAGACCGCCGCGGCCATTGTTGATGACTCGTTCCACGTCCATTCGTCGGTCATTGAATCGTCGATTGAAGAACACAAGGCCTTCGGTGGTGTCGTACCGGAACTCGCCGGACGTGCACACGTCGCCACCATTGGACCAGTTGTAGAGCGGGCACTACGTGAGGCGGGGCTTGACCCTCTCGCTCCAGCAATTGACGCCATCGCCGTCACGAGTGGGCCGGGACTCATTGGCTCACTGCTCGTCGGGCTCTCAGCCGCTAAGGCGTACTCACTCGCCTGGGACGTGCCATTCATTGGCGTGAATCACCTCGAAGGACACCTCTTCGCACCGCTGCTCGAGCAGAGCGACCTGGAGTGGCCACTACTTACGCTGCTGGTTTCCGGCGGGCACTCAATGATTGTGTTGCAAGAGGGACCGGGGAAACACGAAGTTCTCGGAGAAACGATTGATGATGCGGCGGGTGAAGCGTACGACAAAATTGCTCGGTGGCTCGGCCTCGGCTACCCCGGGGGACCCGAAATTGACAAGCTGGCCCAAAGCGGGACTCCGGGAAAACTTAAGCTTCCAATTTCAATGACTGGCGATGACTACGACTTGTCATTCTCTGGACTAAAGACTGCGGTCGTGCGAGCTACCGAGAAGAACGCTGATGTGGCGTTGGCAGATGTCGCCGCATCCTTTCAGTCAGCCGTGGCGGAACAACTTCTTCGCAAGCTCCGAAAGGCCCTTGAGCGCCACGAGGTGAAGGGTGTCGCTCTCGCCGGAGGAGTCGCCGCGAATTCGGCGCTTCGTGCGGGCGTCACCAACATTGCCAAAGAGTTTGGCATCGTTTCGCACTTGCCAACTATGGCGATGTGTACCGATAACGCCGC
>Ga0208622_1000216_pt1 | contig 26838 bp, 24 predicted proteins | sample CryBogCBH12Jul09_FD_184621 | JGI IMG/M metagenome (GOLD analysis project Ga0208622, IMG submission 184621) | Freshwater microbial communities from Crystal Bog, Wisconsin, USA - CBH12Jul09 (SPAdes) | ecosystem: Environmental > Aquatic > Freshwater > Lake | place: Crystal Bog, Wisconsin, USA... | reverse complement strand
TATGGCGGTGGAGATATACCTGTTCCCATTCCGAACACAGCAGTCAAGCCCACCAGCGCCGATGGTACTTGGGGGTCCCCCCCTGGGAGAGTAGGTCGCCGCCGGATTTCTTGAAAGACCCCCACCTAACGGTGGGGGTCTTTCGCATTTCGGTCACAATTATCGCGCGTTGGTCGCCAGGCTGTTTGTCTGTTGGGACTGTTTAGGCGCGCGATGCAGCAGCTGCCTGAGTAATCGCAGTTGCTAGCCCTGAATATCGCTGCGCGGGGGACTCGAGTCCGGCTCGGATGTCGTCGAGATGACCCAAGATTGTTACTGACTTCTTGGCTCGTGTGACGGCCGTGTAGAGCAGCTCGCGTGAGAGAAGTCGGGTCCTCGGCGTAATCGAGACGATGACGTGGTTGAACTCCGACCCCTGCGATTTGTGGATTGTCATGGCCCACCAAGGTTGCCAAGAGGTGATCGCTGCGGGACGGATTGATTTTGGTTTGACTTCGTCGTCATCGTTGACTGCGCCAACGAAGGGTTGGAACATGGCCTCGTTGTTTGCGCGATGCGTTACGAGGCCAACGTCTCCGTTGGTAACCCCAATCGAGCGGTCGGTAGCGGTGATGAGCACGGGTGTTCCGGGAAAACTCGGAGTTGCGCGCAGTGGGATTTCGGTCGCGGTTGCGATTTTCTCGATCCACCAGGTTCGGCTCAGCTGACCGTGGTGCTGCGCGGTCAGTACCATCGTCTCGGTGAGAGCGCTGGTTATGGCGTCGTCGGTTCCGCCCTCTGCAAGACGTCGCAAGAGTGTTGCTCGTTCGATTGCGGGTCCAAAGACGTCATCGTCCATTTGGGTAATTGATCCCGATTCAGTCAGTGGCACGTGTCGCAGCACTCCCGAGCCTGTCTGCAGTAACTGCAGGGCTGATTCGATGTCCTCGTTTTTGATGGCCTCGAAGAAGGCGAGCAATGAGTCACGGTCAGTGTTGTCGACCCCCTCACCTGTGCTGAGGCGATGCATGCTGGTGAGGGTGACGCCGGGGAGGCCGTCGTTCATTGCTGCGACCAGATCTGTCATTACGGATCCCACATCAACGCTCTGAAGTTGGTTGGGGTCGCCAACGAGCAGTAGTCGCGTAGCGCTGTCAAGCGATCGCAACAGCTCCGAAAGCAGCATGAGGTCAACCATTGATGTTTCGTCGCAAATGACGAAGTCGACATGGAGTGGTTCGCTCTGGCGTCGGCGGTGGGAGAGTGGGCTGATACCGAGCAGGGTGTGAATCGTTGTCGGCTGAATCGTTTCAGCAATAGCCGAAGCATTCGATGGGTCGAGTTCGTTGACGACTGCCATGAGGGCTTCACGAACTCGCTGCGCGGCCTTACCGGTCGGAGCACAAATCCGGATTGTTGCGGCGGCGTTTGTGGCGCGATAAAGCGCCAAAATCGTCTTGGCGACGGTAAACGTCTTTCCGGAACCGGGCCCACCCGCGAGCAGCGAGCATCGGTGATCAAAAATTGTCGACGCCACATGGCGTTGTTGCGATGTTTCGTCTTCGCCGAACAAGTCATTGACAACCGTTGTCCAGTTGGCGGGGCGGTCCAAGCCATGTGGACCAAGGGGCTGAACGAGTCGCTCGGCAACGTCCAACTCCAATCGGTACAGACGGTCAAAATAGAGAGCATTGTGGGCGATGACGAGCGGGTGAACGTCATCGCTGGCGGCAGCGGCTGCCAAGATACGCCTCCATTGATCCGTCGAAAGTTCCTGCAAGGCGGGCGGGAGTCGCGTGTATTCAGGAAGAAGACGAAGTCGTTCGATGGGAAGGCACGAACCACCACGCTCCATCACGCAAAGAAGAAGTGCGCATGCCCAATAGGCCTCGGTGGGAATGGTCGGGAAGAGGGTCAATGACTCAAGAATGATGCTGGCGCCAGGCGCGAGCCACGTTTCGTCAGCAACTCGCCCGTGCCGCCATTCGAACGCCGCGGCGATATTTCTTAGCGTTGTCGATGCGTCAGTCATTGAGATCTCCATTGAAAAGTTTGCTCAGGTCGACAACGCATTTCTCAGTCAAGCTGATGTGGACAACACCTTGTCCTGCGGAATCATCGGCCATTGCGCGCAGGAAAAGATAACCGGCGCCGCCAATGTGCTGGTTGTAGCGGTAGGCGTCTCCGAGGCGACTGCGAACAAAGCGATGGAGGGCCACTAGGTAGATGAACGCCTGCAGGTAATAGTTGTGCTCCACCATTGCTAGTTTCACCGACTCGACTGGGTCCATCGTTCCAGGAAGTCGGTTTGTCTTGTAGTCAACGAGTGTGAATCGAGGTTCGTCATCGCTACCCGACACCAAAATCGCGTCAATCGAACCGGTCAGGTAGCCGTGCAGTTCCGTCGCGGTGCCCTGCGTGGATTCGAGCCACCGTCCGACTGACGACCCTCCGTCGACGTGTCGTCGAAGGACGTCGAGTACTTGCTCGGTGCTGACACTCGAACGGAGCGTGAGGTCAAATCCCACTTCGGGAAGAATGCGCCCATTGGCGAAATCCTTCAGCGTCTTACCGGGGGCAACCAATCCCAAGTCGCCTTGGAGCGCACGGCGGACGAGCTCAAGTAAGTCATCCACTGAGACGCCGCCGGATTGTTCTGAATCGAGAATGACGCCGTACTTTTGGGCTTCCATGACGACAAGACTTCGGAGTTCATCGCCCTCCGGTAAACCATCCTGGGCGATTGACTCGAGCACGGCATGTATTGCGGTTCCCAGACGATTAGAACCACGAAGTCCACCCAGTACGTCAATCGGTTCGGCGAAAGATGTCGTTGAGCCGGCGTCCGGTCCATCGGACTCGTGATCACCTTCGGTCGATTTAACAAGTCGTTCGGTTAGTTGATGAAGCATCGACGAATAGGAATTTCTCCGAGGTGGTGCAGCGAGTGAGCGCGTGAACCGAGCACGTTCCATAGTTTTCGGCTGTGGTGTGGGAGGCACGTAGGTCTGGAGAGGGGTTTCATCCCAGAAAAACGGGGAACCCTCGGTGACATTCTCACTGCGCCATTTTTCATCGCGCAGCACTGGTTGGTTAGGGGCGTTTCCACCTTTCCAGGTCCAGAGCACGTTGCGAATTTGGGCACGCGTCAGAGCGACGTACGCCTTGCGCTTAACCTCTGAGGACTGTTGCGCCTTGAAGAGAGCTTTTAGCGCGTCGCTCGACTTGAAGGCAAGGTCGAGGTATGTCCTGCCTTCAACTCCGTCGTAGGCCCGATACACAATGTGATTGACCTTGTTGTCACCTGGGTGATTGCTCATGTACGGCAGGAGCACTATCGGAAACTGTAGCCCCTTTGCCTTGTGGATCGTCATGATTTGTACCGCCTCGGCGTCTCCGTCGACTCGGCGACTCCATTCGCCACCTTCAACTTCGGGGTCAACGTTTTCGTCGTCCGCCGACGATGATGCTCGTGTCAGGAAGTCTTGAAGCTGATCGAGGGACTCGTTCGTGCGGAGGCGCAGAAGTTCAGCAACGTGCTGGATGTCAGTGATATGGCGTGCGGCATTTGTGTGCTTCGCGAGAAAGGAAAGGATATTAGTTTCACGAATGGCGTCGTCAAAAAACTGCTCTCGCTTTCCGGTGACGAAGAGACCATGCAGGTGCAGCAGATGCTCCTGTTTCTGATTGAGCCACGTTTCGTCATCGCCGTTCAGTACGATTTCGGCGACTGTTGATCCGCCAAACCACGTCCAAGCAAACAAACGAAGTGAAGAGGGTTGGGTGGGGCGACGGAGGGCGTGCAGAAAGTGCTGCCACTGGTTTGATGCTTCGGAGCTGAAAATATTGCCGCCACCGAGCAGCGATACAGGAACGCCACTGTTCATGAGCTCGCGGGCCAGTGTTTCGTTGTGGACGTTACTGCCCGTCAATATGCAAATGTCGCTGAGTCGAACTGGTCGAACAATACCGGTGTCGGGGTCGGGGATGCCCGGCCCGGCGAGTAGTCCGGCGATATAGGCAGGCATGTCAGAAATGGCTTCGCCGCGCGCGGCGGCTCCGGTCTGAATAGTCCGACGGAAGTGCCAGCCAGGGGTGTCGGTTACGCCCTTTAGTTTTCCTTCTGCGGTGACTGGGTAGTACTCAATCGATGCAGGGCGAACTGCTTCTCCTCCGTCGAGGACTAGGTTTCCGTGGTCGTTCGCGCCAGTAAATGAGAGGCCAAAGTCGGTGCCTGCGAAGAATGCATTCATGCCATCAACAAAGGACGCAGTACTGCGACGGTTGCCGTCAAGATGGTTCGCTGAGGCGGGGTCAACTGCTTCTCGGTAGACCTGTACGTCCCCGCCACGGAACCCGTAAATGGATTGTTTCGGGTCACCAACAACGACGAAGGCGGTCAGCGAGCCAGCATCTCGAATTTTTTTGAAAATGCTCCACTGGACAGCGTCTGTGTCCTGGAACTCATCAATCAAGAGAACCTTGATGCTCCGTGCAACGGTTGCAAGATGGTGTGGATCGTCAAGCTGTTTGTCCAGAGTTGTGAGGAGATCGCTAAGGCTGATTTGATTGAGTCGCCGCTTGCGGGTTTCTGCTTGTTCGCTCGCCCTTTCAACAAAATCCACCAACGCCAGGTTTTCTGTTGTTGGGTTTGACGTTCGAACCTTGGCGGCGGGGTTGTTGGAAAGAGCCTTCAACGCCGCGAGCGCATCCTTGAAATACCCCTTATATTTAGCGAGTGCCGTTATCTCTTCGGTGCCCATTGATCGCAAAGTGTCGGTCAGGACACTCAAGCGAAATGCGTCATCCTCCGAAACGACTGCTTGACCGTCGGTCGACTGTCCGAGGTTCGCCAGGCAACGCTGGGCAAATCCGTGAATCGTACTGATGCGTAGGTGCCCATAGTCGCTCAGTGCTTTCCGGAGGTGCTTGCGCTCTGTCTCGGAGTATCCGGCGTCAGACGACGGCACCTCGCCTCGAATGATTGCAGCGATGTTGTTGCGAATCCGTGATCGAAGTTCCGCGGTAGCCGCCTTGGTGAAGGTGACAACGACGATCTCCTCAGGGTGAATCGTGCCGTCAGCCAGGTACGCAGCAACGAAATTCTCAATAGTCCAGGTTTTTCCAGTGCCGGCGCTAGCCTCCAGCGCCCAAAGGGGGCCGGAGGGCGCTGGACGCTTGAATTCGTATCCAGAAGTCATTTGCTTCCTCCGATCTGCGCCGCAAAGTCAAACAGGGAAATCGGCATATTGAGGAGTTGCTTGAATCGCTGGAGCAGTCTCTTGAATCCGAGGTGAGAGTTGTCGGCAACAATTTCTTTCGCACTCAGGTGCCCGAAACATAATTGCCACCACGGATCACCGAGATAGTGCGTTGAGGTCTTTATGAATTCTTCGTTCCGCCAACGATCTTCGTCCAGCGACTGCTTGTTGTACGTGTCGGGGTCTTCCCCCGACCAATAAGGCAACGGCTGATTGAGGTTCTCAATGTACAAATTCGCAAGCTCTTCTAGGGCACCTTGTGAAATGGCTTGCCGCCCGGTGACCTCAAAGACACGCGTGGCAATCGAAGACGTGCCTTCGCCTTCGCCCTCTTCAATAGTTTTGTGGATCAGGTGAATCTCAATCGATTCGTCGTTTGTGGCAACGAGCAGTAAAGCCCGGAGCCACACTCCAATCAACTTTTCGATTCGACAACTTGAAAGAACGACTTCGACGAGGCGAATTTTTCCTTCAACACGAAACACCGGAATGTGGCTGATGATTTCGAGTCGCGGCGTGTTGGTGGTGAAGTACTCGAGGCTGGCCTGCGTTCCACTAATTGCATTTTTGTAATGTGTGGCAAATTCATTAACTTGTTTGATGATTCCGTCGCTGTCCAAAATTGGATCCGGTGGGGCATCGCCAGCTTTCTGAATTGTCCTCAAGTCATTTTTCGAATGGATTGCTTCGCGAAGTTCTACTTGGGCTCGTTCGTGTTGCCAGAGACGCTCGACCGCTTTGTACTGCACAAGCCCTCCGCCTTGAGCGTCCAATTCGTCGCCTTCGTCATCATCAGATCGCGCTAGTGAAATGCCGAGCGTGCGCTGAGTGTAGGTACGAGGAGGATTGCGCACAAAAGAGGCGAGTTCATCGAGCGTTACAGTCGTCGGCATCGCGGCACGCCGCGGCACAGGCGTCGCATTGTCATGCAGCGATGACGTTTGGTCGATGTTGGCGAGTGCAAAGTTGATACTCGAATAGGACCATGCGCCTTCAAACACGCCACGGTTGCGTGCTGCCTGCAAGCTATCTTCGGTAGTCAAAAAATTACGAACACTAAATGGATTGCGCGGATGCTTGACGATGAATGGTTGAAGCAGGTGCGCTTTTGATTCACTTCGTTTGGGCCACATTGTGGCCTCGGTGCACCCTTCGAGCGCATCGCGGATTTCGCTAATGACAATGCTGGGATCTGTCGGCTTCCCCGTCAGTACATTGGCTGCATTTGTCAGCAGGGTGAGTCGACGCTTAGCGCTGATGACGGTGCTCGCAAAGAGGTTGCGTGCTTGTGCCGAGGGGCTTATGTCGCCAACGCGAATCTCGTCTCGGCGCAGGTCGGCACGATCGGCCTCCGTTGCCACGAATGCATTTTCGTCAAGACCAATGACATACACCGATTGGAAGGTGACGCCAACGAGAACATTGGGTGCGGTGATTGTGATGCCACCCGTCAGGAGTGCCCCAATTGACCCGATGCTGTCGAGGCAGTCATTCAGCACGCGGACAAATTCGTAGAACGAAAGCGGGAATGTTTGCTCTAGTGATGCATCTCGTAGAGGTTGAAGAGCGTTAAGCACCCTTTCCTCTTCCTTTGCTTCGTCCTCCGTAACGCGAAATAGTGCCGCTCTGGAGTGGTCGAGCCAAGCGAGCCACTCGGAAAGGGGCTGCACGGCAACACTCCTTTCGTGTGCGGTCTTGAGGTGCTGGACACCTTGTGCGAAAGCGGCAAATTCCTTAAATTGACCTGGCGGAATCTCAACGGGGAGCGTGCCGCCGGATGCGCGGAGCGAAGGGTTGTCTATCAAGACACCTAGCGACATACGACGGATGCCGGCCTCCCATGTGTTGGCGTCACCAAGGTCCGAGAGGCCTAGCTGCGTTCGATGACTCGCAGAGAGTCCCCATCGGATACCGGCGCTACGACTCCAGGAGTCGTGAAGCGCGGCACTCTCCTCAGTGAAGCGCAGGGCCTTCGCAACAGTGGGTTCCTCAAAGAACGATAGGACATCGGTTCGGCGGAAGCGACCCTGCACAAGGTCAATGAAGTGCCGAAGGCCGCGCAAGTAGAGACCTTCGGTCGATCCGTTTGGATCCACAATTGTGTAGGCGAGCGAGGGCTCGCTGTCCGTATCTCGAGGGAGGCTCGCCCGGCGAGGCTCCCCAAAGGCGGCTCGAATCAGAGGAGCGTATTTGGCCAAGTCGGTGCAAACAACCAGAATGTCTGACTCGTTGAAACCCTCTGCGTTGTCGGCAAGGTCGTGAAGTATCGCGTCACGCAACACTTCGGCTTGCCGTGACTCTCCGTAGCAGCCGTGCACGATAATTGAATTGTCAGGCTGCTCGAAGGCGGTCGCAGAGTCGGTAATGAGGGTCGTTTGCAGGGATTGCAAAACGGTTAATGGTGTACTCGGCGAATTGACCTCCGTGGGGGAGTCGTTCATCTCGTAAAGTCGCGCTACCAAAGGCGCAATCGAGCGAGTCAGATCGCCCCACAGGCGAAGGGCTTCAGTGCGAGGCTCATCTGTTGAAGCCAGGACGCCAGCGTCGCCGACGCTCGGGGCGAACACCGCCACGTCCAAAAAGCGGCTCAGTGATTCGATTGCATCGACATAGAGGGCGCCTCCGGGCAGTGAGTACGGCCCCACGATTGTTAGTCGATCGGTCGCCGGTAGGGCTCCGATGAATTGTTCGACGTTGCCCCATGCTTCGGACCAGCGTTCAGTCGGGGTTGGCACCTTAATGTGGCGATGAATTTCAAGGAAGAGCGCCATCTGCTCGACCTCGTCTTGGTGCATCTTTGAGGTAGCTGTCGCACCATTGATCCAAGAGAGAATGAAGTCAGGTCGCCAGGTGAAGTAGCGGTCGAAGAGATCTGCAAAGTGCCGCGACCGGCTGAGTAGTGGCTTGCCATCGTCGCCAAGCAATGGTGAAGCAGCGGGGTGGGTGGGGTTCGCATACGCCCAGTCGTGTATTGCGAATTGCAATCTCGCGATTCCCCACGGGTCTTCGGGTTTTCCGGTAGACGCCACGAGATGTGCGTTGAGGACTCGACTAGTTAGCTTCGATGGGAAATCTTGCTGCCAATGCGCAATAATGCCGTCCGTATTCCCCTGACCCGCTAGGCGCGGTGCAATCTGCGTCGTCAGCCACCGACGCATGCCAAAAGATGGCGTAATTACCCATTCGGGCATTGTGACTCGCTCCCGCAACGTGAGAGCTGTGCGTGGGGCACGCAAACGATCAGCCAATGGATCGAGCAACTCTTCCGTCGTGATGCGCTCTACGAGATGAAACACAAATTAATCCTTTGTCTTGAGAGTCAAACGTAGCAACGCAATGTGACGCGACACTCAAAATGCGCCATAGATTCCTGAGCCCATCTCTAGTATCATTGTTAAATGCCTAATTCCACCCCCGCACCCCGTCGCGCCTCAGGCCCAAAGCGCCCCACGACGGGCGGGCGGCCAGCTTCAGCTGGCAAGTTCGGTGGCTCGAGGTCTGGATCAAACGACCGCACGCCTCGCGACGGCGCTGAACGCCGCATTTCTCGTTCTGCCGCTCCCCGCGGCGACCGTGATGGTCGCCCCAGTGGCACCTCGGCCGCACCGCGATACCGCCGCGACGACGATGGTCGCACCCCACGTCCGCAGAGCGACCGCGCACCCCGTCGATACGACCGCGATGACACCGCTGACGACCGCCGTGGTCGCCCCAGTGCTGCTTCTCGAGGCGCTAGTCGAGGCGGTGCGCCTGCGCGTGGTGCAGGTCCAGCGCGTGGGGAAAAGACGGGTCGCCCTGGTCGTCCGGCAACCGGTGGTCGCAACGCCAACGACACGCGTTCCTACGGCCGCGACACTCGTGACTTGAAGTCAGATCGTTTCGATCCTCGCAAGCCACGCCCACAACGCAAGGCTCGTCCGATTCGTGAGGTCAGCCCCGAAGAGCTCGAGAAGCAGAAGGCCGCCGAATTTGGTCGCGCCAAGGGCTGGGGTGGGGTAGCGCGCAAGGGCGGGATGAACATTTCCTCAACCGGTCAGGCGATGGAGACAACCCCCACCTCGGGTTGGAACCCTGACCCGCTTTCGGAATGGGTCGAAGAGGTTCGTCCAGCTCGTCCGGCACCGGTCGCTAAGGCCAAGCCGAAGGTCAAGTACGCCCTGCCCGGCGACGTTGCTGCTGACGTACGTAAGGCCTTCATCGGTACCTCTTACATGCGCGAAAAGATGGTCATTCTTTTGACCAAGGCCGCCGAAGGCTACGACCGTAAGCGCTACGAAGAGGCCCTGCGCCTCGGGCGTGAAGTCGCTGACGCCGTTCCCGGTGTCGCCTCGGTGCGCGAGTTGACGGGCTTGGCTGCCTACAAGGCCGAACGCTGGAACATGGCCAAGATTCACCTGCGCGCCCACTTCGCCATCACCGGTGACCCTGAGCACTTGCCGCTGGTGATGGACTGCGACCGCGCCAACCGTCGATTCCGTGCCGTGGAGAAGACCTACGAAGAGCTGCAGGAAGCCGAGCCGTCGGCCGACACCACCGCGGAGGCCCGCATTGTCATGGCCTCAGCGCTGGCTGACCAGAAGAAGTACACCGAGGCCATTGACCTGCTGATCCGTGCGGGTGGCTCAAAGGTGCTGCGCAACCCGGCCTTCCGTCACGTTCGCATGTGGTACGCCCTGGCAGACGTGTACGACCGCGCCGGCGACCAGGTCAACGCCCGTGAGCTCTTCAGCCGCGTGGTGCTGGCTGATCCCGACGCCTACGACGCCAAGGAGCGCCTGATGGAGTTGGGTGCGGTCGCCACGGTGCGTAAGAACCGCAAGCGCCGGACGACGTCGGTCTCCAAGAAAAAGGTTTGAGCCGATAGGCGCTATCTAGGGCGTTTCACACTCCTGAAACGAAAGTGCTTCGCCTAATCCTTAGCAGTCTTGTAGGATTTAGGCATGGACATTGCAGCTCTTCTCGGCAACGAAGCATCGTTGCTCCTCGACCACAAGGCCACCGCGATCCCGAAGGAGTCATTGACCCTGCCGGGCCCGGACTTCCTGCAGGACGTCTTCACCATGTCGGACCGCAATCCGACGGTGCTGCGTAACCTCGGTACCCTCTACAACCACGGCCGCCTCGGTGGCACGGGCTACCTCTCGATTCTCCCCGTTGACCAGGGCATCGAGCACTCGGGCGCGGCGAACTTCGCCCCGAACCCTGAGTACTTCGACCCCGCGCGTCTCTGCGACCTGGCCATTGCCGCTGACTGCAACGCCATCGCGACGACCCTCGGAACGTTGGGCATCGTGTCGCGCCGCTACGTGACCCGCATCCCCTTCATTGTGAAGATCAACCACAATGACCTTTTCCGTTACCCCAACACCTACGACCAGCGCCTCTTCGCGTCGGTCCAGCAGGCCGCCGACCTCGGCGCCGTCGGTATTGGCGCCACGATTTACTTCGGTTCGGAGACCTCGGTCCACCAGATTGAAGAGATTTCGGCTGCTTTCGCCGAGGCGCACCGTTTGGGTCTGTTCACCGTGCTGTGGACCTACACCCGTAACGACGCCTTCAAGACGCAGGAGAACGACTTCCACGTCTCCGCCGACCTCACCGGTCAGGCCAACCACCTGGGTGTCACCATTGAGGCTGACATCATCAAGCAGAAGCAGCCCGAGAACAACGGTGGCTTCAACGCGGTGAAGAACTACTCGAAGACCAACCCCAAGGTTTACTCCGAGCTCACCACCGACAACCCCATTGACTGGACTCGTTGGCAGGTCATCAACTGCTACAACGGCCGCATTGGTCTGATCAACTCCGGCGGCGAAGCCAAGGGCGACAACGACCTTGCCGGTGCCGTTCGTACCGCGGTGATCAACAAGCGTGCCGGTGGTCAGGGTCTCATCCTTGGTCGCAAGGCCTTCCAGCGCCCCATCGACGATGGCGCGGCGCTGGTGCACGCGGTGCAGGACGTGTTCCTGGACCCGTCAATCACCATTGCCTAGTCTTTCTAGGTGAGCAGTTTCGATTCCACAGATGCCGGATGGCGCACGTGGCCCAATGGGGTCACTGCCATCCGGCTTTTGTGTATTCCAGTCTTCGTCTGGCTTCTGTTCTCGACGGGCCACCGCGCGCTAGCCGCGTGGCTGCTCGCCACTCTGGGGGCGACCGATTGGGTCGACGGATGGCTCGCTCGACGGCTGCACCAGACGTCCACCATTGGCAAGGTTCTGGACCCCACCGCCGACCGTATTCTGGTCATGACGGGGCTTTTAGCGGTCGCATCGGCCGGCGGCGTGCCGTGGTGGTTTGCTGGTCTGACGCTGGTTCGTGAAGTCATCGTGTCGGTGCTGACGGTCCTCCTGGCGACACTAGGCGCGGCCCGTATTGATGTGCTGTGGTGGGGGAAGGTCTCGACGTTTGTCCTGATGGCCACGTACCCGTTATTTCTCCTCACGTCCAACGCCCATCACGCCCCGCTGACCACCTGGCAGCACGATCTGCGCCTCCTGACGTGGGTACTCGGGGTCGGTGGATTGGGCCTTGCTTGGGTGGTCTTTTTCTCGTACGTTTCCCCGGCCCGCCGGGCCTTGGTCGAAGGGCGACGGGCTCGTCGAACGCACTAGATTTGTGCCATGAACATTCCCGATGAGCTTCGTTACTCCTCCGACCACGAGTGGGCCCAGGCCACTAGCGGGGTCATCCGCGTTGGCATTACGGACTACGCGCAGGACGCGCTGGGCGACGTCGTATTCGTCGATCTGCCCAAGGTTGGTGCTGTCGTTACCGCCGGCGGTTCGCTGGGCGAAGTCGAGTCGACGAAGTCGGTCTCCGAGATCTACGCTCCCGTCGCCGGCACGGTGACCGCCGTCAATGAGGCGCTCAGCGCCTCGCCCGAACTGATCAATAGCGCCCCCTACGGCGAAGGCTGGATCTGTGAAATTACGGTCACCTCGTCAGTCGACTTTGACCAGCTGATGGACGCCGCCGCCTACCAAACCCTTACAAATAACTAGCCCCTTGGAGGGGTCGGTTTCGATAAGTAAGGTGTAGCGATGGCCTGTCGACGTTGCGGAGAAATTCTTAATGCCAACGCCAACTTTTGTTGGAGTTGCGGTGCCCCACAACACGACGCCACCTCACCCGAAACCATCGCGGTGCCCGTCGTTTCTGTCCACGACGCCTTGTCACCGCAGGGCCGTTCGGAACCACCCGCGCCCCACGGTGACGTCTTGGTAATCGTTGCGGGAACATCGCGTGAACAGAGTTTTGTTATCGTCTCAGACGTGTTTAGTGCCGGTCGCCACGAAGAATCTGATGTTCTCCTGGACGATGTCTCGGTCTCGCGCCATCACGCCGTGTTCACGCGTACCGCGAGTGGTCGCATCACGGTCCGTGACCTCAACTCACTCAACGGCACGTACGTCAACGGCGCGCGCGTTGAAGAAGTCTCCCTGCACTCGGCGGACGAAATTCAGATAGGGAAGTACAAGTTGATTTTCTGGCAGGCCGCCTAATGGCTGAGACGATGCTCAAGATTGGGCAGGTCCACGCCCTTCTGCGTCGCGAATTCACGGGACTCGAGCTCTCTAAGATTCGCTACTACGAAGAGCAGGGTCTGGTGAACCCCGGTCGCACGAAGAACGGGTACCGCCAGTACGCACCCAAGCACATCGAGTGTCTTCGTGAGGCCATTCGCCTGGCTGACGAAGAGTTCCTGCCGCTGCGCATAGTCCGCCATCGCTTAATTGAGGCCGGCCTGCTCGAAGGCGAGCCCGTTGCGAAGCCAACGTCCAAGCGAGCGGCGCGAGCCCAGCGCGAAGTTGTGTCAATCGTCGTCCCAACACCCGAACCGGCACCAGTACCTGAGCGTCCCGTGCTACGCGTGGTTGCCGATGAGGTGCACGTCTCGCCACCGATGACGTTGGAGTCCGTGCCGGAATTCATGGACCTTCCCGAGTTCGTGCACCGCAGTGGGGTTGACCACGCCACACTCGCGACCTTGATCGGTGCGAACCTCCTTAGCCCTATCGTCCGCGGCGCCCAGCGCATGCTGGCGGCGAGTGATCTCGCGGTGGCGCAGAGTTGTCACGCGTTGCTCCGTAACGGCGCCGACGCACGTCTGTTGAGCGGTTTGCGCCGTGTGGTGGAGCGTGAGGTTGGCATTGTCCAGGACCTCACCGCACACCTGCGGGCCTCCGCGAACAAGGATGAATCGACGGCCGCCATTCGTGATACCCATCGCGACGTTGCCGCCCTCCGCGCCGCATTGATGGCCCGCGAACTGAACGAGTTTTTTGACGCCTAGTGCGTGTCGACGCAGCGTCGGGTCTACGCTGGTGTCATGGTAGAAGTTGTCCTTCGAGCAGTCCGCGTGGATGTGGGGTCGTCGACGCCGCTCCTGCTGCTTGAAGAGGTAAACGGCTCGCGCGTCCTGCCAATCTTCATTGGTGCTCCCGAAGCAACGGCCATTGCGTACGCGCTGCAAAACATTGCGGCACCGCGCCCCATGTCGCACGATCTCCTCGGCAATGTCATCACCGCCCTGGGTGCACAGGTGTTCGCTATCGAAATCACCGAGCTGGTCGACAACACCTTTCACGCCTCGTTGCGCCTCCTTCGTGACGGCGAGGAGATCAACGTCAGCGCCCGCCCCTCAGACGCCGTGGCCCTGGCGTTGCGTGTGGGTGCGCCAATGATGGTGAACGACGCCCTGATGGACGACGCCTCGCGGTTGTTGGTTGTCGATGAAGACGACGAGGATGACGAGGAGTTCGAGGCCGTGAACGAAGACGAGCTGCTCGCCGAACTTCGCGACTTTCTCGATACGGTGAATCCGGAGGATTTTGACCTATGAATCGTGCCATCAAGTCTCTGGCTTTGTTCTTCGTCTTCGTGCTCGTGGTGATCGCGAGTCGCCACGCTATTCACTCGGGTACTACCACGACCTTGCCGTCGACATCAACGTCGTCCACGACGTCGACGTCCACACTCAACCAGTGCCAGGGTTCGGACTTTACGGGCGTTGATGATGGGGGAGAGGGCGCCGCGGGCACGGTCTTCGACGCTGTCACCTTGACAAAGACGACCGCCGGTACCTGTCACCTGACGGGGTACCCCCGGGTGACGATGCAGGACATGCAGGGCGCCACGGTGACACTGACGGTGACCCACAATTCGCCCACCACCGGGTACAACTTCCCGACGCCTGGCGCTAACACTGCGCCGGTCGCACTGACGCTGTCGAAGGGCTCGACCGTCTCGTTCTCCTACGCGTTCTCCGACGTGGGGGCGAGTTGCCCGGCCGCGAAGACCTTGAACGTGCAAACGACCGCCGCTGGCTCGTCGACGCCGGTGACGCTGCAGTACAACCAGTCGCTCTGCGGTGGTGCACTGACGGTAAGCCCCTTCTACGCCGGCTAAGTCGAAAGACTTGCTCATCGAAACGGCGTCCTCTATTGTCTGAAACGCGCCACTGTGGTGCGGACCATCTGGGGGGATTAGGGCCGCGCCGCAGTGGCTCATTTCTTTTTGTGTCTGGTTTAGGCTGGCACGGTGCCAACACTCGTTCTTAACGGTCACCCCACCTGGGGGCTACTGCCGAAGAAGGGCGGCACGCCGGTGGTGTTGCTCCACGGTGGGCACTCGTCGAGCGTCTCGCTGCTCAACGCGGTCGGCCCGCTCTTGTCCAAGCACTACCGAATCGGCGCCTTCGATCGACGCGGCCACGGGCGCACGCGCGACACCGACGCCCCCTTCTCGTATTCGTTGATGGCTGATGAGCTCATTGCCTACCTCGAACTCGTTGGACGCCCTTGTCACGTCCTGGGGCACAGTGACGGCGCCAATACCGCGCTGGTGGCCTCGCTGCGCCGCCCCGATCTCATTGCTCGGCAGGTGCTCGTTGGCGCGAACTACAACTTTGCCGGTCTGATGCCGCTGCCACCCTTTGAGGAAGATTCGCCGGGCTTCGTCGAATGGGCGGCGTCATTTGGCGCGCTGTCACCAGATGGGGAGGCTCACGCCCGCGCCGTGTTCCGCAAGACCGCCGAACTGCACCGCACGCAACCAACGTTGACACGAACTGATTTGGCGACGGTCGCGGTGCCGACATTGGTGATGGCTGGCGATGACGATGTCGCGACGCTCACGCATACTGCTTCGCTCTACGAGTCAATCCCCGGCTCCCAGCTGGCGATCATTCCGGGGACCTCGCACTCGGTGCTCAAGGAGGCCAGCAAGCTGTCCGTCCGGATCATTCGGCGGTTTCTGGACAGCGAACTACCGGTGGTGACGCGCTACCCCTTGCGCCGTCAGGTCGAGTTGGAACAGTGAGTCGCTGGTCAGCCTGGGTGGCGGCGTGCCACCGCTTCGAGTCACAATGGCGCACGCTGGGTGATCTTCGTGGTGACGGTGTGCTGTACGGGCTGTCGGGCTTGTTCGCTATCGGCATGTGGCTGGGGTCAGCGACGGTGGCGGAATCCCACTGGGGGTCGCTGTCGGCCTGGGGCTACGGTGCGGCCGCGCTGGTCGCGGGTGCGTGTTCACTTCGCTCCTGGCGTTCGCCGAACGTGGTGCGCACGGTCTTGGCGGGGCTCGTACTGGTTCTCTGCGTGCTGATGCCGCTCGCCGTTGAGGCGCACTGGCGTCAAGAGTCCCAAGGCACCAATTTTGCCCAGCCCGAAGTGATGGTGATTGAACGGGCCGGCCTCGCCCTCGTGCACGGCAACACGCCCTACCAGGCCTCGTGGAACCACGGCCACCTCGAGCACGAACTCGTTGGGGTGCCGACCTATGAATCGTTTGACCCCTATCTCCCCTTAATGGGTGCGTTCGGCCTCCCAGCAGGGGAGCTCAGTGATCACAACCCGCTCGGCGACGCTCGGGTGATTATGACCGCGCTCACCATGGCCTGCGTGGCGCTGGCACTGTGGTTGCTGCGTCTCCGCCACCGCGCGGCTCTTCGGGTTGTCCAGTTCATGGTGGTGTTGCCGACGGGGGCGATGTTCCTCGTCACCGGTGGTGACGACATGCCCATTCTGGGCCTCATGTTGCTGACGGTAGCGCTGCTCCAGCGACGCCGACCCACGACCGCAGGCGTCGTGATTGCCATTGCCGCGGCGATGAAGTTCACCGCGTGGCCGTTGGCCTTTGGCGCCCTGCTCGTGGCGCGCACGGTCAAGGGCACCTTGGTGTGGCGTCGGATCGCCCTCATTGTGATGGGGCTTGTGCTGGCAACCACCGTCCCGTACGCACTCATGAATACCCACGCGTTTATTGACAACGTCTTGTTGTTCCCAGCCGGCCTCGCCCATGTGCCCTCACCGGCGGCCAGTGACTTTCCCGGCCACCTCCTCACGGTGCTGTGGGCGCCTCTTGGCAAAGCGCTACAGGTACTCGTATTGGCCAGTGGCTACTTCTTCATTCGTTACCTGCGAGGGCATTGGCCCATCGATGTGGCCCGTCTGCTCAGTGTGCTGGCCGTCGCGTCTGCGCTCGTCATTGGGGCCGCTACCGCCACGCGCTTTGGCTACGTGATCTACCCACTGAACTTGTGGTTGTGGTCACGAACGCTTCGCGAAGCGGGGGAGACAACGCCAGTACTCGCTAAATAGTTGCGGAGTTTTGGTAGATCCTGTAGGTCCACGAAATGTGGTGCCCACTGGTGTGGGTCACGGTGATACCCACGACCCAGTAGAAGGTGTCATCACCGGCCTTTTGAAAGAGGGCCTGAGGGTCGCCGTTGGTGGCGCCGGTGGAGAAAAGGTGCCAGCCGCGCGCTTCGAGCTGATTGGCGTAAAAGCCCAGAAGATCGCTCGCCGTGGTGGTGCTGGTGAAGGTGCGGAAGCAGTCGAATTCACCGGCGCCCTGGTTGGCAGTAATTGCTGTCGCCAACGGGGTGGTGGGTGCGGGGAGAACCAAGGCCCCACCGATGTTTGCGGGAAGGCCGCCGTCCTGGTTGCACCGGCTCAGGAGGGCCGCTCCGTTGACGGCACCGCTCTGCACGGGCAGACCGCCAACCACGATGGGAATCGTAGTGGTCGTTGCCACAGGAGTGCTGGTGACGACATCAATCACCATGAACACCGCGAGCATGACCACGGCACCAATAAGCACGCTGGCGGCGGGCCAAATACTGGTTCGTCGGCTGAGCGGCGGACGGGGGGGCGTTGTCATCGTGCCCATCCTAAGTGGTCGAGTGGTCCGCGCCCTCGGCCGAGCTGCCAAGTGGCTGCGCCCTCGAGGGCGTTGGCGACGAAGGCCTTGGCCAATCGGCACGCATCAGAGAGGGAGACGCCGTGCGCGAGGTGCACGCAAATTGCTGCCGAGAGCGAACAGCCGGTGCCGTGGTCGTTGGCGGTCGTGATCCGCGGGCCGTCGAAGACGTGGGTCCCCTCGGCGGTCACGAGAACGTCGGGTGCGTGGTCGGCGCCGGCGTCACCGAGGTGGCCACCCTTCACGAGGACGTTCTGAGCCCCGAAGGAGCGCAGGGTGCGACCAACTTCCTCCATGTCGGCCACTGAAGCGATGTCCTGCTGATCGATCCCGAGGAGCAACGCGGCCTCGCGCAGATTCGGCGTCACGACGAAGGCGTGAGGAAGGAGCAGCGAACGGTAGGCGGCGATGCCGCCATCGGTCACGAGCGAGTGTTTGGAGGTCGAGGCGAACACGGGGTCAACAACGAGGTGGGGGAGCCGTCCCTCTCTCGCCAGCGTGGCGACCTCTCCGATGAGCTCGGTGGTCGCTAGCATGCCAGTCTTGACGGCCGCAACGACGAAGTCGTCGAGAACGCACTCGATCTGGGCGCGAAGGTGTGTCGCGCTCACAGCGGCCACGTCAGAAACGCCCAAGGTGTTTTGCGCCGTGGTGGCGGTAACCGCCGTGGTGCCGTGCACGCCGAGTGCGGCAAAGGTGCGCAGATCGGCCTGAATGCCCGCGCCGCCACCGGAGTCAGAGCCGGCGATAGAGAGAACGACGAGGGGTTGCACGTTTTTAACGTTAGCCACCGTGACTACGATTTAGACATGACTGCGGACTTCCAGGTTGGTTCGGTATCTTCACCGTCACGTTTTGTGATCGGTACTGGTGGGTACCGCACCTTTGACGCCCTCCGTGACACGTTGGTCGCGTCGGGGTCAACGATTGCGACGGTGGCGGTGCGTCGCGTCGACACCTCGGTGCAGGGGTCGCTGTACGACCTTCTCGAAGGTCTTTCCTTCACCTTGCTGCCGAACACCGCCGGTTGCTACAGCGCTGACGAGGCCATCACGTTGGCCGAGATGGCTCGCGAGGCTTTCGAAACCAACGCCATCAAACTCGAAGTGATTGGTGACGACGTGAGTCTTCTGCCCGACACTATTGAGACGCTTCGTGCGGCAACGGAGCTCGTCAAGCGGGGATTTGAGGTCTGGGCCTACACCTCGGACGATCCCATCGTGGCCCAGCGCCTCGAACAGGTGGGCTGCGCTGCCGTCATGCCATTGGGATCGCCCATTGGATCGGGGCTCGGCATCCGAAACCCCCACGCGATTGCGATGATTTGTGACGCACTCTCGGTGCCGGTGTTGCTCGACGCGGGGCTAGGGACGGCATCCGAGGCGGCGCTAGCCATGGAGCTGGGCTGTGACGGTGTGTTGGCCGCCTCGGCGGTCAATCGAGCCCTTGACCCGGTGCTTATGGCTGAAGCATTCCGCGATGGCATCTCGGCCGGGTACGCCGCTCGTCGGGCCGGACGCATTCCGGCGCGGGTGGTGGCGGAGGCCTCGTCGCCGTCGCTCGGGCGCCCAGATTTATTTGCCGAATCACCATTGATGTAACTACAGTGGTGTTATCTCGACCGCCTCGGTGGTCGCCACTGGGAGGTCCTATGAGCGTGAGCGAAGGTTTTAGCGGTCCCACCGTCTGCCGCCTCACGGGCGTGACCTATCGTCAGCTGGACTACTGGGCTCGCACCGATCTGGTGACGCCGTCAGTGACGCCAGCGCAGGGGAGTGGTTCAAAGCGTGCGTACTCCTACGGTGACGTGCTCGAAGTCAAGGTGATTAAGTCGCTGCTGGATTCGGGCGTGTCCCTGACCCGTGCGCGCCAGGCCGTAACGTGCCTGCGCGAAAACTTCGGTGTGAACATCGCTGCAAGCACGTTGGTGCTCGACGGCACCGGCTCTGTGATGGCCGACGATAATGGTTTGATCGACTTGCTCCGCGGTGGGCAGGGTGTCTTCAACATCGTGCCGATGGCCGGTGTCGTTGCCGAGCTCGATACCAAAATCGCCGAAGGTTTCTAGAACAAGAATTCCTCTGTTCTTTCCCCAGTAGAGGGGTCAATCAACACAGGGCGCGCCCTAAAGTTGTTCCGTGACCAACCGCCGTCCATTCCTGTTTGACGCCCACGTCGCCCTGGGGGCGAAAATTGTTCCCTTCGGTGGTTGGGAAATGCCGCTTCGGTACGAAACCGGAACCGTCGCTGAACACATGGCCTGTCGCAACGACGCCGTGGTGTTCGACGTCTCGCACCTGGGAACGGTCCGTTGCGATGGTCCCGACATGTTCGACCACCTGCAGCGAACCCTCACGAACGATTTGACCCGCATCGCCCCAGGGCGAGCGCAGTACACCCACCTCCTGACTGAGGATGGTTTTGTTGTCGACGACATCATTGTCTGGTGGGTCGGGGAGAACGAATTCGACGTGATGCCCAATGCCTCCAACACTTCGGGTGTCACTGAGGCGCTCCCCGGAGTTGACGTGACTAATCAGCGTTGCGTGCTCGCGGTGCAGGGCCCTGAGGCCCGAGCGCGTCTCGCCACTATCGATCCTCGACTCAGCGACGTTGCTCGATTCGGCGTGACTCGCTTCGAATTCCGCGGCGTTGAGATACGTGTCGCCGGGACTGGGTACACCGGTGAAGACGGCGTCGAAATCGCCGTTCCCAACGAAGCAGCCGAAGCCCTGCTGCACGACATTGTCGCCGCCGGCGTCATGCCCGCGGGCTTAGGAGCGCGCGACACGCTCCGTCTTGAAGCCGCTCTGCCGCTCTACGGGCACGAACTGTCGCTGAGCTCGACGACTCTCGAGGCGCGGTTGGGGTGGGCTATTGGCTGGGACAAGGACACCTTCCGCGGTCGCGAGGCCGTGGCCGCCGAACGGGAGCGTGGCAGTAGCCGTCGCTTGACTGGTGTGGTGGCCGATGGTCGTCAGCCGCTTCGCGAAGACGCCGAGGTGTTCGCCAATGGTTCACTCGTGGGGCTCCTTACCTCCGGCAACATCTCGCCCGTGCTGGATCGTGGCATTGGCCTCGGCCTCTTGGCACCAACTCTTGAGCCGGGCGATCCCGTAACCGTGGTCTTGCGTGGACGAGAAGTGCCCGCGACGGTTACCTCATTGCCCTTTATTCGAAAGGCGTACTAATCATGGCTGATTACCTCCCACACACTCCCGACGAAGTGGCGGCGATGCTTGAGTTCCTCGGACTCGATTCACTCGACCAGCTCTTCGCCCACATTCCGGCATCGGTTCGACTGAGTGCTGGCCTCGACATGGCGCCCGGGATGACCGAGCCCGACGTTGCGGCGGTGTTCGCATCGTTGACGGCGATGAACCGCGGTCAGAGCACGCAGTTGACCTGTTTCGCTGGCGCAGGTGCGTACGACCACGAGGTGCCGCCGGTGGTTCGCGCCCTGGGGTCGCGTTCTGAATTTGTCACGGCCTACACGCCGTACCAACCCGAGGTCGCGCAAGGCGTCCTGCAGGCCATTTTCGAGTACCAAACGATGGTCTCGCGCCTTTCGGGCCTGCCCATTGCGAACGCGTCAATCTACGACGGCGCCACCTCGCTGGTGGAAGCGGTCAATATGGCCGGAGGCGCGACTGGTCGATCCAAGATGCTGGTGTCGGCTGGAGTGCACCCGAACTGGCGTGCGGTCGTCAAGACCTTTGCATTCGGCACCGGGCACGACATTGTTGAAGTCCCGCTCAAGGATGGGGTCACGGACTGGGCGTCGGTAGATGCCACGGGTGCCGCGGCCGTCGTGTCGGCCTATCCGAACTTCTTGGGTGTGCTGGAGGACCAGTCGGCCGCGAAGGCCCTCGCGGTGGCGAATGACGCTCTGTTCGTGGTGGCGGGTGACCCCGTTGCGGCGGGCGTCCTCAAGACGGCCGGCGACTGGGGCGCCGACGTCTACGTTGGCGAAGGGCAGCCCTTTGGCACGGCCCTTTCCTTTGGCGGCCCGTACCTGGGGCTCTTCGCCTGCACCGAGGCCCAGATTCGTCGCCTGCCAGGCCGAATCGTTGGTGAAACAGTGGACTCCAACGGTCGACGCGCCTTCGTGACGACACTGCGCGCGCGCGAACAGGACATCCGTCGCGAGAAGGCCACCTCCAACATCTGCTCGAACCAGACGTTGATGGCCGTGACGGCCGCCATTCAGCTGGGGTACCTCGGCACGCAAGGACTGGCCGACGTGGCCACCCGATGCGCCCAGGGCGCGCACTACCTGTTTGATCAGCTGATCCAGATTCCGGGGGTGCGTGCGTTGTCGACGCAGCCGTTCTTCCGCGAGTTTGGACTCCGGCTCCCTGTCGCCGCTGACCAGGTGTTGTCGGCGATGGCCGACGAGGGCATTCTCGGTGGCATTGCACTGTCGAGCCTGGTGGGGGAGAGCGACTCCGCTCTCGAGGGAGACACGACCAACGTCATGATCGTTGCCGTGACCGAACGTCGCACCCGTGACGAAATTGACCGCTACGTCGCTGTACTTGGAAAGGTGTTGTCATGAGTTCGTTCCCCGGCGGTCGCGCCGCGTCTATTCCCTTGATGGGCCACGAGACCGAACCCACGATTTTTGAGCTCTCGGTACCGGGCCGCACGGCCTACCAACTGCGGACCACGGGCGTGCCCGCAACCCCCTTGACCGATCTTGTGCCGTCGGCGCACCTCGCCACGGCGCCGGTGGCGTTGGCCGAAGTGAACGAACGCGATCTCGTGGGTCACTTCACCCGCCTGTCGCACCGTCAGTTCTCCGTCGACCTGGGCGCGTACCCGCTGGGATCATGCACGATGAAGTACAACCCGAAGTTCTGTGACGCGGTCGCCAATGACACGGGTTGGAACTCGGTGCACCCCGGTGTGCCGGCCTCGCTATGCCAGGGTTGGCTCGCGTTGATGGTGATGCTCGAAGAGCAGCTGTGTCAGGTCACGGGCATGGCCGCAGCCACTCTGCAGCCCTCCGCCGGCGCCGCCGGTGAGCTCACCGGTCTGCTCTTGATGCGTGCCTACCACCAGGCGAATGGCGATGTTCGCAAGCGCATCCTTATTCCGGACTCGGCGCACGGCACCAACCCGGCATCGGTAACACTCGGTGGCTACGACGTCACCACGATTCCGTCGAACGACCGCGGACTGGTTGACCTCGAAGCGCTGAAGGCAGCACTAGGTCCCGATGTCGCCGGCATCATGCTGACGAATCCGAACACGGTTGGTCTTTTCGAAGAAGACATCGTGGAGATCGCGGCCGCGGTACATGAGGTCGGCGGCCTGCTGTACTACGACGGCGCCAACTTGAACGCCATTCTGGGCGCGGTGCGTCCCGGCGACATGGGCTTCGACGTCGTCCACATGAACCTGCACAAAACGTTCGCCACGCCCCATGGTGGTGGCGGCCCCGGCGCCGGTCCTGTTGCGGTGTCGCAGCGTTTGGTCGAGTTCTTGCCCGGGCCCAAGGCCGCCAAAAACTATGACGGCACCTACGAGTGGCGCACGCCACCTCGTTCGATTGGTCGTGTGCACGGCTGGCACGGCAACGCCCTCGTCCTGGCGCGGGCGTTGGCCTACATCAACGTCCACGGCGGTGATGGCCTGACGCGCGTCGCGCAGCACGCCGTCCTCAACGCCAACTGGCTGAAGCACCGTCTGCGTGACACCTTGCCGGCGGCCTACGACCGTCCGTGTATGCACGAAGCAGTACTGACGGCCTCAGGACTCAAGAGTGAGTACGGGGTGCGCGGCCTCGACGTGGCCAAAGCGCTGCTCGAGGAGGGTTTCCACTCACCGACGGTCTACTTCCCATTGATTGTTGATGAAGCGCTGATGTTCGAGCCAACCGAGACCGAGTCACTCCAGACACTGGAGTCGCTGGCGCAGTCCATTGAGCGCATTGCTGCGCGGGCCGTGACCGACCCCGAACGTCTGCGGCAGGCGCCGCAGACGACCCCGGTGTCGCGAGTGGATGAAGCCCGTGCGGCTCGTCAGTTGGTGTCGACCGAAGACGCCGCGAACCGCGGCTAGGGCCATAGTCATGAGGGTTCTTCGTCTCTCGCACGAGGACCTACCGTCACGACGGACGCTACGACTTCTCACCATCTTGATCGTCTTTGAGGCGGTCTACTTGGTGATTCTCGGCTGGAAGCTGCCCCGGCATTACGTGGCGGCGCACTGGGATTTCGCCTGGGTCGGCATTGACCTCATGGAGGTGGCTGCCCTGGTTGGCGTGGTCGTCAGCGCTGCTCGTCGACACCGGAGCTTTAACCTCTTCACCGCTGTCGCGGGCACATTGTTTTTGGTTGATGCCTGGTTCGATGTGACCACCGCTCGCCGAGCAACGGTCTGGGGGAGTTGGGCTGAGGCGGTGGCCGAAGTTCCGTTTGCGCTGGTGTTGTGGTGGTGGTCGTACCACACGCCCGATTTGTCGCCGCGAGGCGACGTTGTGGTGACGGTGGGCGAGTAGCGCCGCTTGTTAGTGCACGGCGGCACCTAAAGCGAATGCCCCGGCGCACAAAAGGGGAGTGGTGACAAGAAGTGCCACCGCCGTTCGGCGAGCACCCTCGTGGGCCAAAATGGCCGGAATGGCGAAGGCTGACGAAAAGGTGGTCAGTCCCCCACAAAAACCGGTGATCGCGTCACTGCGTAGGTGGGAGTTCATCGAGCCAGTGAACCGGTACAGCACGAGGCCCGCGATGAAGCAGCCAAGTGCATTCGCCGCCACCGTGCCCCAGGGGCGCACCCGAGGGTGGCGCTGACGCACCACATACTCAAACAGCCACCGGACGACACACCCGAGGGCTCCAAAGATCGCAACAAGGACAAGCGTCACTGCGTCACCTTCATCCCTGCCCACGCGGCCACGAGCCCGCTCAGAAGGGCGCCAGCGAGGGTCAGGCAGGCGCCGAGAGCGCTGAGACGCCAGATACCGCTCAGGGCGACGTAGAGGCTGGAATACGAGGTGAAGCCCCCGAAGAAGCCCGTAATGAGGACGAGCCGCCCAACGTCGCTGGGCTCGCGGTGTCGTAGCGGGCCCCGAAGCAGGACCGTAGCCAAAAAAACGCCTACGGCATTGATGGCGATCAGCGTCCAAGGGATGTGTGACACCCAGGAGTTGGTCACGGCGACCGGCTGCAGTTTGAGCGCGAGGTCCCGAAGAATGGTTCCGATGGCTCCGCCAGCCGCTACGGCGCCACAGGCGTTCAGCAGCTGCCGAGGGGAGAGATGAAGCCGGTCGGTCATTGGCAGCCAGATTAGCCCTGAACAGCAATAACTTACGGATTCATTGTTACTTTACATAACGTACATTATCGGCGTTATAACCAAACCCCGAGTACGGCACCAGTCGTTAGTAACCCGTCGGCGCCCGGCCCAGCGTCACATTGAACTTGAGGGTCTGCGAGCCTCGGATAACGGTCAGGTGGACGACTTGCCCCGGTGACAACGCGGAGACAACGCTCTGAACGTCCTGGTTGCCGGTAATCGTTGTGCCGTTGATCTTCGTGATGATGTCGCCTTGTTGCAGGCCGGCGCTGGCGGCCCCCGTGCCACTGATGACACTCATGACCACTGCCCCTTGGTTTACGGTGAACCCGTACTCGGCCTGCAGTGATGGCGTCATCGAAGAGATCTCTACGCCAATGAAGGCGCCGTGGTTGACGACGCTCTCGCCGGCCTTCAACTGCGTCAAGAGGCTGGTAATGGTGCTAACGGGGATGGCGAAGCCGATATTTTGCGCTGAGGTTCCGTCAGGCAGGGTTCCCGCCACCGCGGTGTCCATGCCAATCACGTCGCCTTGCGCGTCGAGCAACGGTCCACCGGAGTTGCCGGGGTTGATGGCGGCGTCAGTCTGGATCATGTTGTTGAGCGTCTCCGAGGAGCTCGACGTCGACGCGGTGACCGTGCGACCCAGGGCCGACACGATGCCGGAAGTAACGGTGGGGGTGCCGGCGGCTAGTCCCAGCGCGTTACCAATGGCGACCACACTGTCCCCCACTTGCAGATCATTGGATTTTCCGAAGGTCACGGTCGGGAGCCCCGAGGCGTTGTCAATGCGCAGGAGGGCAACGTCGTCAGTCGGATTTGTGCCGATGAGTGTCGCAGGCAGGGCCTTCGTGGTGCCGGATTGGGTCACGGTGATGGTGCCACCGCTGACGGCAGCGGCGATGACGTGGTTGTTCGTGACCACGAGACCGTTGCTCGTGATGATCATGCCGGTCCCCTGGTCCTCTTGGCCCGCGCCCTTGACGTCGATTGACACCACGGCCTTTTGGACCCGTTGGACGAGCGCGGGAATGGTTAGGCCACCGGGAAGGGACGCAGCGGCTGGAGCGGCAGTGGACTCATTGACGGTGAGCGTCCCTCCGCTCTCCGATGGGGCGGCCAGGTAACCAGCCAGCCCACCCACTAGTGCCGCCACCACGACGGTGGCGACGCGGCCAGTCCACGCCGATGGGGTTGACACGTGGGGTGCCGGGTTTGGCGAGTTGATGACTGATTCGGGAAGCGGAACTTCGGGAAACCCTACGGAAGGGGTCTGGGGTTCGTTGGAATCAGTCTCAAAAGGCGTATCACTCATGACGCCACTTTAGGGAGTCGATCCTAAATCTCATCTAAATACTGATGAAAAATATGGACCAAGAATTTGCGACTAGATTGGTTGCCTATGTCTCGTCGAATTGAGATCGAAATCACCAGCCTTAACGGCGACGTCGCTACGTGGCGTGCAGCGGGAGCCAAGCTCCCGAAGGGCACCCTCGCAGCTTCGTTGATCCCAGGAGGACCGGTCGTCGGCGCTGTCTATCGCGCTGACATTGAACAGTTCATGGAGCGCATGGAGGTGACCGCTGTCCTGCCCCCAAAGACGGCCTCCCCTCTTGACCCTCGTAACGAGCGTGTCGCGCTGATTGTTGCCGATACCAAGGGTCCCGACGTTACGGTGACTTACGCCCCTAAGGGCCGTGGCCCGCGCCGTGACGGCGACCGTGATGGCGCCCGCCCCGGTGGTCGCGGTCCGAAGCGTGAAGGTGCCTCGAGCGATCGTCCAAAGCGCGAAGGTGGTCCGTCGGAGCGTCCAAAGCGCGAAGGTGGTCCGTCGGAGCGTCCAAAGCGCGACGGTGATGACCGTGGACCAAAGCGCGACGGCCGTGGTGCCGGTCGCCCCGGTGGCCGCTCCGAGCGTCCCTCCGGCCCCGCTACTCCCCCGCTGACCACGATTCACCGCAACGCCTTCTTGGCCACTTTGTCGCCCGAGCAGTTGCCTGTTGCTGAGCAGTTGCTGCGTGGTGGCATGCCGTCGGTTCGCAGCGCCGTCGCGGAACAGAACAAGAAGGCGACCGAACAGGGTCGCCCCACC
>Ga0208622_1000215_pt1 | contig 26869 bp, 23 predicted proteins | sample CryBogCBH12Jul09_FD_184621 | JGI IMG/M metagenome (GOLD analysis project Ga0208622, IMG submission 184621) | Freshwater microbial communities from Crystal Bog, Wisconsin, USA - CBH12Jul09 (SPAdes) | ecosystem: Environmental > Aquatic > Freshwater > Lake | place: Crystal Bog, Wisconsin, USA... | reverse complement strand
TTGCTGCAGGAATCACCCAAGTGACTCACTTGCACAATGCGATGTCTTCGATTCGCAAAACGGCACCCGACTCGCGACGAGGACTTGCCGAAGCCGCCTTGGAAACTCCGGGAATCCTTTGCGAGTTGATCGCCGACGGGATTCATGTCTCCCCAGAATTGCTTCGCGAGGCGTGGATGTCGAAGGGATGGGGGCAGGTCGCCCTTGTTTCCGATGCCACGGCCGGCGCAGGCCTCGAAGAGGGTGGCGCATTTGACTTGGGAAGCCTTCCTTGTTGCATCGAAGGAGGGGCTGCCTGGACCGATCAGGAGAATGGCAGGTGCCTTGCAGGAAGTACCTCAGTCCTGTTTGAGGGTATCAAGACAATGGTCGTCCAAGTCGGTATTCCCATAGAGGAGGCCGTGGCGATGGCGAGTTTGGTTCCTGCCAGATCTCTTGGCCTTGAGGGAAAACTTGGATCCATTGCCCCGGGAAAAATTGCCAACCTGATGCGTTTCTCCAATCAATGGAAGATCCGGAACGTCTGGATCAAAGGCAAAAAGTTCCAAAAAGTTCGGAAAATCACGCCTTAGCGCTGATCGTGAGTCTTGCGGGAGGGGGGCTTTCATGGAGATGATGGTCGGATCGCACGCCATCGCTACAGCTGGGAAGAGGGGAAAGAGCTACGCCGGAAACCTTGGTTTCTGCGGCTTTGGTTCCTCGTGCCGGTTTCGGTTCTTATCCTCGTCTTGGTAGGGGCTCTGGCGGTCTACGGATGGCTCGTCTCGGAGTTCAAGGCAAAGGCCGATACATTTGATCTTTCGAAAATTCCCAAGATGGAATCGGCAAGCGTCATCCTTGACCGCAACGGTCAGCAGATGGGGAAGATCTTCATTCAGAATCGTCTTCCCATTCCCTACGACCAGATCCCGAAGGATATGATGAATGCGGTCGTCGCAGAAGAGGACAATAGGTTTTTTGAACACCACGGGGTCGATTACTTCGGAGTATTGCGTGCCGCGATCAGTAACTGGCACCAGGGGAAGACGAAGCAGGGAGCCAGCACGGTGACCCAGCAGTTGGCTCGCAATTCCTTTGATCTCCATGAGAAAAGCTATACCCGCAAGCTTCTCGAAATGTTCCTGGCACAACGCATCGAGGATCATCTCACCAAGGAGCAGATCATGAATTACTACCTGAACCGTGTCTATTTCGGCAGCGGCTTCTACGGGGTTGAGGCGGCCGCAAGGGGGTATTTCGGAAAAGCGGCCAAGGATCTCACCGTCGGGGAGTGCGCCATGCTTGCCGGACTGCTAAAAAACCCCAACCATTATTCCCCCTGGAACAAACCGGCCGAAGCAAAGAAGGTCCGTGATTTCGTTCTTGGACGCATGCGGGAGATGCATCTGATCACGCGCGAGGAATACGACAACGCCGTGGAACTGAATCTCTTTGTCCGCAAGAGAACGAATCCCAACAAGATTTCCTACGCGATCGATCTTGTCCGCCAGCAGGCAATCGCAGCTCTCGGATACGACACCGCGATGAACGAGGGAGTGAAGATTCAGACGACCTTCGATGCCAAGCTCCAGATGGCGGCGGAACGTGCCCTGCGTTCCCGTCTGGAGGAGGTGGAGAAGCAGCCGGGATTCGCCCACATCACCTACTCCAAATACCGGGAGATCAACCAGAAGATGGAGGAGGCTGCTCAACATGGGGAGCCTGTCACCATGCCCCCCACCGGCTATCTGCAGGGAGCGGTTTTGGCGGTGGAGAATGCCACGGGAGGTATCCTGGCCGTTGCCGGTGGACGTGATTTCCTTCACAGCGAATACAACAGGGCGCTTCAGGGGCGCCGTCCGCCCGGAACGCTCTTCACCCCGATGGTTGCCGCGGCAGCCTATGCCAACGGAACTTTCCCTGGGGAACCTGTGGACGATGATTGCATCGACAATCACTTTGTCATGATCGGCGGTGATAGCGGCATTCTAGGAGAATGGGGTGTGGAACGCGCCGATAATGATTACGAGGGACCCATGCCCTCGAGCGAGGCGGTGGCACGCGGAAAAAATTCGGCCGTGGTACGCCTTGGATTCAAAACAGGCTTGGATCAGTTGGGTGAGTTCTGCAAGGCCGCTGGTATCCGTTCACCCCTGCGCGATGTTGCCAACGCCTACCTGGGATCCAGCGAGATGTCCCTTGATGAACTGACGCTTGCCTACACCGCTTTTCCCGGGAGGGGTAGTCGGCCTTCGAAACTTTTCACGATCACGCGCATCACCGATCAGGAGGGCAATCTCCTCTATGAGGATCCGGTGACACGTGTTCCCGTGCTGCCTGCCGAAGCCGCCTACCAGGTCCATGCCATCCTTCAAGATTCCCTCTTCAAGGCATGCGCACAGGAAGCGGCGGCTTCGGGCATCTCGACGAACGCTCCCTTGGCAGGGAAATCGGGCACTGCCTATGATTTCACTGACACGTGGTTCGTGGGATATTCCAGCGCGGTGACCTGCGGTGTCTGGGTCGGCTTTGACAAGCCCCAGAGGATCTATCGCGGTGCTTTTGGCAAGGATCTCGCCCTTCCCATCTGGGCTCAGGTGATGAACGCCTCCCTGACGGCTTTCCCCTCCGGTGTGATACCTGTGCCTTCAGGGTTAAAACAGGTGGAGATCTGTCGAAGTTCCGGATTACTTCCTGCCGAAGGATGCCGCAGACTTCCCGGAATGCTTGCCACGGAATATGCCACGGAGGCCGAGATGCCCACGGGAATTTGTGATGTCCATGGTGGAGGGGTGAGGAATTACAATCGCGATATTGATCAGGCCGAGTGGCCAAGGGCTGCCGCCGCCGTCGACCTGAGCAGGGTGCGTCCCATTCCCGTGAATGCACCCACACTTCTCGCCCAGAGCGATCTCTATCGCGCCGTTAACCCGGCCCTCAACTCAACCGCCACTGACGACGGAAACATCAAGGTTGCGCGTGCAACATCGCCCGATGGGAAGGATCCCGGATCCGATGGCAAGGGAGGAGCAAGTGCCACGAATGTTGCCGTTGCGCAGCCGGCCGGTGAGAAAGAGGTGAGAAAAGCCGAACCGGTACGCCCCATGGACCTGCCAACGGCTACACCGGTGATGAGTATTCCGGCCCCGAAACCGGCGGAATTTTAGGTTTTTACTCCCAGAGCCCCTCCACGGCCTTTACCGCTTTTGTGTAGAGCGGATGACGTCCACCTCGGGAGAGTTCCGCCAGAAGGATCTCACGCGTTTCTTCCCTGGGAGCGCGCACCATCCTGCTGGTGGTGGCGATCTCGGAGCCTTGTGCCGTTGTCACGTAGAGATCCGATCCGGATTCCCTCAGGAGATTAAACGAAGCTGTTTCCGAGGAGAGGTGCATCCGCGAAATGCTGGCACCCTCGGCTTCCTTCAATTCGACACCGATGGTCTTCCCGTGCCTGTCGCGAAATTCTGGGGTGGGGGATGATTTGGAGAGGCTCCATCCCAGACGATCGGCAATCCAACCCACAAGCAGCAGGGCGGTTGTGCGGGAACCAGGGGCGTGATCGAGCTCCATTTTTTCCAACCGATCGAGTTCCGGGAGGGTTCCCGGGGCATCAAAGATCGCTGCCAGGGCCTGACGCACGGGAAGTGAACGGGCCCAGTTCAGGTCGCAGAGAACGGTGCGCGCTTCGGCGAGACCGGCGATCTGCCTGATTAGGTCGAATTGCTCCTTGGGGTTCTTCCAGTGCCTGCTGTCAAAGAGCAGTCGGTCTACCCAGCGCCAGAGTTTGCCATCAATGGGCGGATGGAAATCAGCCTGCCACCAGAGGCAGAGGGGAAGATCGGAATCAAGATGGGAGAAGACGACGCTTTGCAGGGAGCGTGCGGCTGTTCCCGCGAGTTCGAAGGAAATCTGTTCGCTGCAAACAGAGCCGCCCTGGGATCCCCTGAGGTAGCAATGCATGGTGATCCATGCCTCTGCGCTGGTTCCCTCTGCATTGGGATCCGCCTGAATAAGAATCGCGCGCATCGCGTGCTCCCCGGCAATCCCGCGGATGATCTCGGTGTTCCTCTCGAGGGAACCGGGCTTCTCATTGTAAATGGCGAGATTGATGAGCGAGGCGCGGGTCTTGGTGTCGCCGCTTTCCTCCCAGAGTCTGCCGAGTTCACGATCGATGCCGCCGATCGGCACCGGAATGCCGGGCACGAAGCTCACATCCTCCTCCAGGTGACGCCGTGGCGTGCCGCCAGTTCCGCCGCTTCGGCCGGTCCCCACGAGCCGGCCGTGTGGAAGGCCAGATCATCAGAGCGGGTCTTCCAGGCTTCCTCGATTCCGTCGACGAAAGACCATGCTTCCTCGACCTCGTCGCGACGCGCAAAGAGGGTGGCGTCACCGGACATGGCGTCGAGCAGAAGACGCTCGTAAGCCTCGGGTGTCGCCTTGCCGAAGGAGGTTCCGTAGTGGAAGTCCATCTTCACCGGTTCGATGCGGAGACTGGAACCGGGCATTTTGGCACTCATGCGCAGGGAAACCCCCTCGTCCGGCTGGATGCGGATCACGAGCACATTCTCGTCAAGGCCTTCGCCGCTCTGGTTAAAGAGGACACGCGGCACGCTCTTGAAGGTAATGGCGATCTCGGTGCCGCCCTTTGGCATCCGCTTGGCGGTCCTGATGAAGAAAGGGACACCGGCCCAACGCCAGTTGTCGATATTGACCTGAAGGGCGACGTAGGTTTCGGTGGTCGAGTCCTTGGGAACCCCCTCCGCCTCGCGGTAACCCGGAACAGGTTGCCCATTGATCAGCCCTGCCGTGTATTGTGCCCGGACGACATGCTTGAAGACGTCATCCCCCCGAAGAGGCCGTAGTGACCGGAGAACCTTCACTTTTTCGTCGCGTACGGCATCGGCACTCAGACTCGTGGGAGGCTCCATTGCCGTGAGGGTCAGAAGCTGGAGCAGATGGTTCTGCACCATGTCCCGCATCGCGCCGGAGGTATCATAGTAACCTGCACGTCCCTCCACTCCTAGGGGTTCGGCCGCCGTGATCTGCACATGGCTGATGTGATTGGAATCCCAGAGAGACTCAAAGATCGAATTGGCAAACCGCATCACCATGATGTTCTGGGCGGTCTCCTTACCCAGGTAATGGTCGATGCGGTAGGTGTCCCGCTCGGGGAAAACTTCGCTGACCAGGTTGTTGAGGAGTTGTGCGCTCTTGAGGTCCTTTCCGAACGGCTTCTCCACGATGACACGTGCCCAGCTCCCCTGAGCGGCGGTGCTCAGTCCGCTCTCCCTCAGGTGACTCAGGATGACAGGGAACTGGTCGGGTGCGACGGCAAGGTAGTAGAGACGGTTTCCTCCGGTGCCGCGGTTACGATCCTGCTCCTCCATCTGCTTGGCCAGCGTCGAGTATCCCTCGGCCTGATCGAAAGGACTCTGGTGGTAGGTGATCGAGGAGGCAAATTGCGTCCAGAGTTCCTCGTTAAGAGGGGTGCGTGAGAATTTGCGTGTCGATTCCTCAAGTTCCTTGCGGAACTGCTCGGAGGTCTTTTCGCGTCGGGCAAATCCAATGATGGAAATGGCCGGAGGCAGGGCTCCCTCCGCGGCGAGATTGTAGAGCGCCGGGATAAGCTTGCGATGGGTCAGATCGCCGGTCGCGCCAAAAATGACGAGCGTGCACGGCTCCGGCGAGAGGCGATTGGCGATCCCCTCTCGCAGTGGGTTCACGGGTTGCAAAGGCATGGTTTTCGGTAAAAATTAACGAACGGAATAACGAAATAACGGATTGCCAACTGGCTCCTTCTCTCCAGTTCAGGGAAGGGGGAACCGGGCTGTGAATTTGGTGACTTCACGTCGCAGGGCGGCAAGGGCTGCATCATCGTGGCGGGACTGAAGTCCGGTGTGGATGAAGTCGGCTACCTGCATCATCTCCTCTTCCTTGAATCCACGCGTTGTCATGGCGGGAGTTCCGAGGCGTATGCCGCCGGTCCTGGAGATCGGTTCGGTGTCGAACGGAATGGCGTTCTTGTTGACAGTGATGGCAGCCTTGTCGAGAGCCTCCTGGGCTTCAAGACCATTGATCCCCTTGGAACGCAGATCGACCAGCAGCACATGGTTGTCGGTTCCCCCGGAGCTGATGGTGTAGCCAAGCACCGAGAGGCGGGCCGCAAGGGCCTTGGCGTTGTTGACGACCTGTCGGGCGTATTCCTTGAAGGATGGCTGGAGCGCTTCATGGAAGCAGACCGCCTTGGCCGCGACGACCTGCATGAGAGGTCCGCCCTGAACGCCCGGGAAGACCTGTCCGTCGATCTTCTTCGCGTACTGCTCCTTGCAGAGGATGAGTCCGGAGCGGGGACCACGGAGGCTCTTGTGCGTGGTGGTCGTGACGAAGTCGGCATAGGGAACCGGATTCGGGTGAACACCGCCGGCAACGAGTCCTGCGATATGGGCCATGTCAACGAAGAGGTAGGCTCCCACGGAGTCGGCGATCTCGCGTAGTCTCGGGAAGTCGATCTCACGGGGATAAGCTGAGGCTCCGGCCGTGATCATGCGGGGCTTGACCTCAAGAGCCTGCTTGGCAAGGGCATCGTAATCGATGCGTCCGTCGGCCTGCGAGACGCCGTAGTGGGTGACCTCGTAAAGTTTTCCCGAGAAATTCGCCTTGTGTCCATGGGTCAGGTGACCGCCGTGGGCGAGATCCATGGTAAGGATCCTGTCACCGGGTTGAAGCACGCTGAAATAGACCGCCATGTTGGCCTGGCTTCCGCTATGGGGCTGGACGTTGGCGTGATCGGCACCAAAAAGCTTCTTGGCCCGTTCGATAGCCAGGGTCTCCACCACGTCGACATTCTCACATCCCCCGTACCAGCGGCGTCCTGGATACCCTTCCGCGTACTTGTTGGTAAGGCATGAGCCCTGGGCCTCCATGACGGCCTGGCTGGTGAAGTTCTCCGAGGCGATGAGTTCGATATGCTCGACCTGTCGATGATGCTCGGCTGCGATGGCGGCTGCGATCTCCGGATCGGTTATGGTAAGTGCAGGGTTGGTATCGGTTGGCTTGGACATGGTGATGGTAGATTGATCCACAAAATCGCGTATTTGTACCAGCGCGCTTTTGATGACATCGCGGCAGCGTTTGTAACTCTGAAGTCCCTGGCCGATCGGATCGGGGACGTCGCCGCCGTTTTTGGTGAATTCGCCCAGGAGTCGGACTTTGTCCGTATGCTCCGGAAAAAGAAGGTCGATCAGGCGGTAATGGTCCTGAGTCATGGTGAAGACATGACTGCAGCGCTCAAGAAGTTCTTCCGTTACCGGTTGGCTGCGGAAGCGCTTCAGGTCGATCCCGAGCTCCGCCAGGGCATCGATGGACGCCTGGCTTGCCTGGGCACCTTTCGTGGCATTCATCCCCGCGGAAAGAACAGTGATATCACTCCGGTCGCGAAGGAGCTCTTTCATGAGGCCTTCCGCCATTGGGCTGCGGCAACTGTTTCCTGTGCAGACGAACAGGATGGTTTTCATGAAGGGCTGGGTGCCTGATGTAAGAACCGCGACATTAAATTTAAGTTATGAATCTAAAAATCTGAAGTCAATGCGCTCATCGTGATAAATTTACGTGCAAATAACATTTCCTTCTTGAATCGGTGAAAGGTGACTCTGCAGGCAGTATCATGCTTTTTTGAGTGACATGCGGCATGCGCAGGTGATACGTTTCAAAGCTAATAGTTATGCAACGCAAAAGTGCCTTCTCCCGCAGACTCCCCGATCTAGTCACCGAAGAGCTGGTCGCAGTTCTTTCAAAGAAGGGGGCTTCCTTCGAATTCAAACAACTTTTTGACGTGGTGCACGACCGCCTCAAAAAGCGCAATGCCGCTAGCGGTGGCGAGGAGATGCTTCGCCTCCGAGCCTATGAAAAGCTGCAGCATCTTGTTTCCCGCAACATGGTTAAGAAGAACGGGAAGAAGTACAAAGGCTTGGCCTCCCTTGCCAATGCCATTGCTCCGGAAGAACCTCTTCCTGCACCTCAGGTTCCTGGCGTTGTCTCCATTAAGCCTGTCTCGGTTGAATCCATCAAGAAGCCTGCAGCCAAAAAATCCCCAGCAAAGCCTGCGGTGAAAAAGTCCGCTGCACCCGCTAAAAAAGTACCTTCCAAGTCTTCGAAGACACTCAAGCCTGTTGTCAAGAAGGCTGTGAAAGCTGTCAAGGTGGTTAAGAGCGTAAAAAAGGTCTCCAAGCGCTAACTCTCCATAGTTCACATGGACAGTTCGCTCAGCAGTTACGGATCACTCGTCATCCACATTGTGGTTTGCGTCGGATTGGCGCTCTCCACATGGATCGGCAGCCTCCTGCTTGGTCGCATCGGAACCCGCACGGGGGCCAAGGATATTGCCTACGAGTGCGGAATGCTTCCGGAGAAGGGACCTCAGCCCCGCTTCAGCGTCAAGTTCTACCTGGTGGCGATGCTCTTCATCCTATTCGATATTGAAATCGTTTTTCTCTACCCTTGGTCAGTTGTTTACCGGGAGTACCTCATGCAGTATGGAATTAACATCTTGATTACCCTGGTCACCTTTTCCGTCATTCTGTTTGTTGGCTACATCTATGCCATCAAAAAGGGTGCGCTGAACTGGTCCAAGTAATCGTTGTCTGGGGAGGTCTTGACCTCCGAATCGATACAGGTATGTTTCACATCCCAGTTTTTAGGAAGGGTGGCTGAGTCCGGTTTAAGGCACTCGACTCGAAATCGAACGTGGGGTAATTCCCACCGCGGGTTCGAATCCCGCCCCTTCCGCCAAACTGTTCCTGGGGCAGTTTTTTAATCCGTTCCACTCTTGGCATCTGGGGTTCCCCTTTTTATTCTTCACGCCATGAAGTTTTTACAACGCCCCCACGCCCTTGCCATTACCTTGCTCTGTCTTGCTGTTTCTTCCTGCAATAAGAAGCAGGAGTCAGGAATCCCTGTCGGACAGTTTGCCTCCTTGACTGGAGGACAGGCGACTTTTGGTCAGAGTACCGACAAGGGGGTGCAACTTGCCCTTGATGAAATCAATGGCTCGGGTGGTGTGCTTGGGCAACCAATCCGGATGATCACCAAGGATAATCAGTCCAAGCCTGGTGAGACTTCCACGGCTGTTCGTGAATTGATTACCCGCAACAAGGTGGTGGCTCTGATCGGTGAGGTCGCTTCCGGTCGTTCGCTTGAGGCCGCTCCCATCGCCCAGCGTAGTGGTATACCGATGATTTCCCCGGCATCCACCAATGAGAAGGTCACCGAGACCGGCGACCACATTTTCAGGGTCTGCTTCATCGATCCGTTCCAAGGGACTGTCTGCGCCAAGTTTGCCGCGAAACTAGGAGCCAAGAAGGCCGCCATCATCACTGATGTTTCCAAGGACTACAGCCTCGGGTTGGCCAAGAGTTTCAAGGAAGAGTTTCTCAAGGAAGGAGGCGCAATCACCGGACAGCAGAGTTACAGTGGCGGTGACAAGGATTTCAGCGCCCAGTTGACCGCCATCAAGTCGGCCAATCCCGATGTGGTCTTCCTGCCCGCTTATTACACCGAGGCGCCGCTGATCATTCGACAGGCTCGCCAACTCGGCATCAATGTCCCTTTCATTGGAGGAGATGGTTGGGATTCCTCCGAACTGGTGGGTGTCGGAGGAGCTGCCGTGGAGGGATGCTACTTCTCAAATCACTTCTCCAATCAAAGCACGGATCCGAAGGTCGTTGCTTTCGTGCAGGCTTATCGCAAGAAGTACAACGAGGATCCCGATGCCATGGTGGCCCTCGGTTATGACTCGCTCAAACTACTCACCGATGCAATGAAGCGAGCCGGCACCACCGACCCTGCAAAAGTGAATGCCGCGATCGCGACGACCAAGGACTTTGACGGGGTCACCGGCAAAATCACCCTCGATGATCACCGCAATCCGACAAAGCCGGCCGTGATCCTTCAGGTGAAGAACGGCAAATTCGCCTACGTCGAGACAATCGCTCCCTGAACGGCAAGATATTAAGGACGGACTTTGTCCGGTTCGTAGCAGTCTCCCACGAAAAGATAGAGGGGGCTCCGTGTTCCCGTAACCGTGACTTGATGAGGCGGTGAAGGGTGCTGAAAAAGGGCTTGGGATGAAGAGTCGTCCCGAGGCCATGATGCAACCAGTGCGTTTTTGCCCGACCAAGTTCTGTCGTTGATCCAAGGGAAGCGTTTGCGACCATGATCAGGCAACCAGAGGAGTGGCTCCATGGCCGGAGCATAGAATGACATCACTCCGGTCAGTTGGTAGGTGGAGAGGCAGATGAAATCGGCGCCCGAGAGAGTAAAGTTCTGTTCGATTGTCCGTGCAACGGCCTCGGGACCGAGGAATTCCTCGATACGGGTCTGAAAATCGTTCAGTCCCCGGCTTGCCGGTTCCTGCAGTGAGGAAACCAGGGGTATTTTCCGCATGAAGGAAAGATCGGGAGAAAAATTCCTGATTGAGAGTGGAGAACTCTTCGGAAGAAGCAGGTTGGAGAGAGCGATGACTGCGCCGATATCGGCAATCAGAAGAACGATCACGGCGACTCTCCTCCATCCCTGACCATAACGTTCCCAATCCCCCGCTACCATGATGAGAGCGGTGACGAATGCAGCCATCGGCCAGTTTGCCTCGATATGTGCCTTCGCGGCTGAATAGCCGAAGAAGACCACTACGGTCCAAAAAAAGACCCCCAGGAATCGGAACCGCTCATCACCCATCCTTGTTGCCGCCGTCCTGAAACAGAGAAGTCCCAGAATCGGGGAAACGAGGACGATTAGGAAAAGAGTGTAGTCGCTCAGGTTCTGGACATTGACCAGTGTCTGATGCTCATTCCTGAATCCATGGTGTAGCTGATGGGTGAAGGAGACCCATTCATGGGTGCTATTCCACCAAAGTACCGGGCAAAAAATCAGAATGGAGAGAAGACCGGCCAGCGTGATGCCCCTGAAGAGTCGAACACGTTTACCGGGACTCATAACCCAGAGGATCGCAAGGGCAATGTAGAAAAGCACCATCGTGTACTTCGAAAGCATTCCGATTCCTGCCGCGATTCCCACGCCAATCCACCATCCCAAACTCCCATCCCCGCGTGAAGCTCTCCAAGCGCAGAGAACCGCACAGGCCCAAGCTGGGATCAGGAAGGTATCCGGGGTCATCAATAAGGCATTGCCGGCAAAGATCGGTGCCAGTGTCAGGAAGATACCGGCTCGGTTTCCAACAGACATACCGAAGAGATCCTTGCCGAGTTCCCTTCCTGCCATAGCAAGGATGATCCCGGAAACAATAGCCCAGATCCTGACCGCCAGCGTCGTGTGCCCGAGAAGTGTCCTTGCAGAGGCGATCAGCCAAGCGGTGAGGGGAGGGTGGTCAAAGTAGCAGGCTTGTGGGTGAAGGGCCCATTCCCAGTAGTAGCATTCGTCAAAAATCAGCCCTAACTTCCAGGCGGAAAAGAGCTTCCAAATGGTAACGGTGGCGAGTATGCCCCAGAACCAGCGTGATGATGCTAGCCAAGCTTGTGAGGTGCTGGCTTGTGAATGAATCAAAGGGGTGGACATGAGAGGGTCGCAACGTCGGGCGGAGGATGGATTCGGCAACCTGTCAGGTCAAAGAGATTCCTACCTTAGTTCTTTCAGTTGACCACAAGGATGGGAATGGGCATAGTTACCAACCCCCGACACACTGTCTTGGAACACTTCCTGACCTGTGCGTCGGGAATTCCCATTGCCATGAACTCAGAATTTATCGCCATGCTCGATTACCTCGAGCGTGAAAAAGGTATCAAGCGCGAGACCCTCATCGAGGCGATCTCCTCGGCCCTCGTGGCCGCGTCGAAGAAAAGCTTCTCCTGTTCTCGCGACGTCCGCATCGACATCAACCCCAAGAGCGGTGCCATTCGCGCCTTTGCAAAGCCTCTGGTTGTCGAAACCGTTGCAAATCCCCAGGAAGAGATCTCACTGGCCAAGGCCCGACTCGTTGACAAGGACGTTGAGATCGGAGGTTCGGTCGAGATCGAGGTGACACCCCGTGACTTCGGACGCATCGCGGCCCAGACCGCCCGTCAGGCGATTGCCCAGCGTATCCGTCAGATCGAGAGGGAAATGATCTATGAAGAGTTCAAGGATCGTGCCGGCGAGATCGTCAGCGGCACTGTGCGTCGCTTTGACCGCAGTGACGTCGTTTTGGATCTAGGCAAGTTCGAGGGGATCATGCCCTCCCGCGAGCGTGTCAGCACCGAGGAGTACAACATCGGGGACCGTATCCGAGCGTATGTCGTGGCAGTTGAAAATGGTGCCCGCGGCCCCGAAATCATTCTTTCGCGCAGTCATCCCAATTTCATCCGTCGTCTTTTCGAGATCGAGGTCAGCGAGATCGCCGATCACACCGTTGAACTCCGTTCCATTGCCCGTGAAGCCGGCTTCCGCACCAAGATTGCCGTGCACAGCTCCAATGAAAAGGTCGACCCGGTCGGTGCCTGTGTCGGAATGCGCGGTGCACGCGTTAAGAACATTGTCCGTGAACTCAACAACGAGAAGGTCGACATCATCCGCTGGTATGACGACCCGAAGGAATTTGCCCGCGAGGCACTTAAGCCCGCAAGGATCCGTAGCATCGAGGTTGACGAACCCGCTCATACCCTTCGTATCGCCGTTGACAAGGAGGATCTTGCTCTCGCAATCGGCAAGCGTGGTCAGAATGCACGACTCACTTCCCGACTCACCGGGTGGGAGATCGACATCCAGGAGGATCGCTCCGCGGCTGAGGCTTTCGAACAGCAGATGGGCGGAGCAGCCCAGCAGCTCGCCAACGCATTGGGCATTAGCGAAGAGGAAGCCAAATCCCTCGCCGCCGGAGGCATGAACTCCATCGAGGTTGTCGTCACCGCGGAGTCCTCCGACATTGATGGCATCCTTGGTTGTGGTGCCGAAAAAGCCGAAGCCATCCTCGCAGCCGCCAAGAACCAGCTTCAAACGAAAGGGCAGGCGGCGGCTTAAGTGTGGCAACCAAGGCACCCCGACACAGGGGTGACGTTGCCGGAAAATTTCATAATGGTCTCCAAAGCCTCCAACTCCAAATCCGCCGCTTCGAAGGGAGCCTCCACAAAATCCTCCAAGTCTTCAGGGGCTTCGAAGTCCCCATCCCGTGCTTCACGTGCCGGTTCGGTCTCCGGTGCCGGCCCCTCCAGGGGTAGGGCTGCTTCCGAGAAAAAGCTGCTCGCTGAGAAGTCTGCTCCTGAGAAGTCTGCTCCTGAGAAGAGCGAACCGAAGAAGGCTGTTGTCAAGACAGTCGATCTCCCCACGCTATCCCTGATCGATGAGCCGGCGCCCAAGAAGCGCATTGTGACCGCTGCCAAGGCATTGCCTCGCATTGGTGATGAGGAGCATGCCGCATCAACTCCTGTTCCCGTTCATGTTAGCGAGTCCCTTCCTGAAGAGGTTCAACCGGAGGATGAAGCTGTCAATCCGGAGGAGACCCGCAGGGTGATTCACATCAAGCCCCCGATCATGATCAAGGAGCTTGCGGCGCAGATGGAAGTTCCCGCTTTCAAGCTGATCAAGGATCTGATGGGGATGCAGATCTTCGCGAATATCAACCAGTCGGTTGAGCCGGAGATCGCCTCCAAGCTCTGTGACATGTACGGCCTCCTCTTCGAGCGCGAGAAGCGTGTCGCCGGAGCCGGAGTCCACAAGGAGGAAAAAGTCGTTGTCGAGCCTCCGAAGCCTGTTGAGGAGAAGCCCGAGGCCAAGAAGTTGCGTGGTCCAATCATCACGTTCATGGGGCATGTCGATCACGGCAAGACCTCTCTGCTGGATGCTATCCGCCGCGCCAAGGTTGCATCCGGTGAAGCCGGAGGTATCACCCAGCGGATCGGTGCCTATTCCATTGATTGGAAAGGTCACCCGATCACCTTTATCGACACCCCGGGTCACGCTGCGTTCTCGGCAATGCGAGCCCGTGGAGCCAATGTCACCGACATTGTCGTGCTCGTTGTGGCAGCCGATGACGGGTTGATGCCGCAGACGCTCGAGGCGCTGAGTCATGCCCAGGCAGCAAAGGTCACGATCATGGTGGCCATCAACAAGTGCGATCTCAAAACCGCCAATGTCGACCGCGTCAAACAGCAACTTCAGGACAAGGGGCTTGTTGCCGAGGATTGGGGTGGCGAAACCGTGGTCTGCGAGGTATCCGCTCATACCGGAAAGGGAATCGATAATCTGCTTGAGATGATGTCCCTTCAGGCTGAGGTATTGGAACTCAAGGCAAACCCCGACCAACCCGCCCGTGCAAGCGTGATCGAGGCCCAGGTCGAGGCGGGTCGCGGTCCCACCGCCACCGTCATTGTGAATACCGGCACGCTTCACGTAGGCGACGCTTTCATCTGCGGAAACTACTGGGGCAAGGTGAAGCAGTTGATCGATGAGGATGGTAACGCCTTCAAGAGCGCCGGTCCGGCCATTCCGGCCAAGGTGCTTGGACTGAGCGGTCTTCCCAATGCCGGTGATGAACTTGTCGTCATGGAGAACGAGCGTTCGGCACGCCAACTCAGTGAAGAGCGCCTTGACATCCAGCGTAAGGAGAAGCTTTCGGCACCAAAACGCGCCACCCTGGAGAATCTCTTCGCCAACATCGAGGCCGATCAGAAGAAGGTTCTTCAAATCGTTCTCAAAGCCGACATGCAGGGATCGCTTGAGGCGATCGTCGGGATGCTCGCTGACATTCCCCAGGAGAAGATCGATCTCAAAATCATACACTCTGCCGTGGGTCCGATCACCGAGAGCGACGTGTTGCTGGCCAGCGCTTCCGATGCGATCATCATCGGCTTCGGAATCAAGGTTGAGAACAGCGCGAATACCGCCGCCCGCAAGGAGGGTGTGCAGATCAAACTCTTCAGCATCATCTATGAGCTTGCCGACCAGATGCGCGATGCCATGCAGGGTCTCCTTGACCCTGAAGTGCGTGAAGCCGTCATCGGGCATGCCGAGGTCAAGCAACTCTTTGACCTCACCAAGGGAATGGTTGCGGGTTCGATGGTCACCGACGGTCGTATGTCGCGTTCGGCCCGCGCCCGCGTGCTGCGCCGCAAGCAGGCCGTCTACGACGGAAGTCTCACGACGCTTCGTCGCTTCACCGAGGATGTCAAGGAAGTCCGTGCCGGTCTCGAATGCGGAATCAGGCTCGGCGATTATTCAGAATACGAGGTCGGTGATATCATTGAGTGCTACACGCTCGAGAAAGTCGCCCAGACACTCTAATTGCACTTTGTCCGGGTTTTTAAGTACCCGTCACCACCACCATCATGAGTCTTCGACTGATCCGTGTCTGCGAATTGATCAAGCGTGAGTTGGGCGTGATCATCGGCCGCGAAATGAAGTTTGAGGCACCGCTTGTCTCCGTGCGTGCCGTGGATATCACGCCCGATCTGAAACAGGCGCACGTTGCCGTCAGTGCAATCGGAACCAAATGGCAGAAGGAGCAGGCCATCCAGCAACTCACCGAGAACCGTCAGCATCTTCAACATGAGTTATCGCGCCGCGTGATCCTCAAGTACACTCCCCAACTGCACTTTGATCTCGATGAGTCCATCGAGCGCGGCACCCGTGTGCTCAGCCTTTTGGATGAGATCGAGGCAACACTGCCTCCGGAAGAATCCACTGAAGAAGAGGGTTCTAGGTAATGAGGAACGTTGCCTTTCCGGAAATCAGGGAGAGTTTGAAGGGACGGAAACGCGTTCTGGTTGCCAGTCATCTGAGGCCTGACGCGGATGCTTATGGATCAACGATTGCCGCCGCGTTGTGGCTTGCCTCGGAAGGTCATGAAGTCACGGCATGGAATGCTGACGGGATGCTCTCCAAGTTTTCGTTTCTACCTTCATCCGAGATCGTCAAGTCACCATCCGCTATTCCTGTTTCCTTTGATGCGGTTTTGTCACTCGATACCTCGGTAAAAAACCGTCTTGGATCTGTCATTGATTCCATCGAAGGGGCCCCACTCTGGATCTGTATCGATCATCACAAAAGCAATGACGGCTACGCGGATCTGAATCTCATCGACTCCTCTCGCCCGGCGACAGGGCAGATTTTGGCAGAATCCTTCCTTGAGTCAGGGATCACGATTACTCCGGAAATGGCGACCAATCTCTTTGCTGCCATTTCCACCGACACGGGATCTTTCCGCTATGAGGGAACAACCGACCGCACATACGATGTCGCGGCCGAACTGATACGCCGTGGAGTGAACGTGGCGGAGTTATCCCGCTCTCTTTATGAGAGTCAACCACGCCGCCGCCTGGAACTCCTAAAACTTGCCTTGGTAAACTCCCGCTTCGATTGCGACGATCAGGTGGCCAGTTTCTCGCTGACACTTCAAGATGTGGCAAAACTCGGGGTAATCCCGGAGGATAACGAGGGAATCATCGATCATCTGCGCTCTGTCGAGGGAGTTAAAGTAGCGGCTTTTTTTGAAGAACTACCCGGAGAAATGGTCCGTTTGAGCCTGCGCTCAAAGGATGCCAGTTTCGATGCGTGCGCCCTATGCATGAAATTTGGTGGTGGGGGTCATGCCATGGCATCCGGCGCGAGGATCAAGGGTGATTTTACCCAAGTGCAGGAGATGGTGCTCAACGCCATCTGTGATGATCTTCACAAGGATTAGCGAATTGCCCGGGTAAACGATCCATCAACTATCCACGATGAAAGATGTCTCCATAATCGACGGTGTGCTTCCGATCGACAAAGCCTCCGGAATGACTTCCCACGATGTGGTGGCGATCGTCCGGAAAGTGCTCGGCACCAAGAAAGTGGGGCATTGCGGAACGCTTGATCCTTTGGCTACCGGCCTTCTCCTTCTCACCCTTGGCAAGGGCACTAAAATCCAGGACCTCCTGATGAGCGAGGATAAGGAATATGTCGGCACGATGAAGCTGGGTGAAATGACGGATTCCCAGGATGCCGATGGCGAAATCACCGAGACGCGTCCCGTCCCGAATCTCACATCCGAGCAACTTGAGGCGGCCTTTGCCAAGTATGATGGCGATTTCTATCAGACTCCCCCCATGGTCTCGGCAATCAAGAAGGATGGGGTTGCTCTCTACAAGTTGGCTCGCCAGGGTAAGACCGTCGAGCGTGAGCCGCGATTCGTTCATATCTACGCTCATCAGATCCTTGAAGTTCGTCCACCCGAGGTTGAATTCCGCGTTGTCTGCAGCAAGGGATTCTACGTCCGCACCTACGCATTTGATATCGGCAACGATCTTGGATGCGGGGCACATCTCAATGCACTTCGCAGAACCAAATCGGGTCGATTCGACGTGGGAATGGCATTTCCTGCCGCTGATCTCAAGACTGCATCCCGCGAGGTTATTCTGGAAAAGCTGCTGACGCTGCCGCAGGTATCGCGTCTTCGCGGGGCTTGATTGTTGTCATGCGGATCCTGCGATCCATTGAGGAACTTTCCTCCCTTAAGGGGCCGATCGTATTAGCCGTCGGGACATTCGATGGATTGCATCGTGGTCATCAGTCCCTCATCCATCGTGCAATGAATGAGGCTGAGGCGACCGGCGGAACGGCCGTGGTCATGACATTTGACCGTCATCCTGCCTCGATCGTTCGACCCGAGCGTGTGCCCAAGCTCCTGACGACCAATGAAACCAAGATTTCCTTGCTCCGTGGTATGAATGTACCCGCCCTGCTTCTACTCGACTTCACTCCCGAGCTTTCTGGAATCCTGGCCCGCGATTTCATTGATTCCCTTATCTCCGCCTGCAATCCGCTTTCCATGATTTGCGTTGGTGCGGAATGGTCCTTTGGCAGGGGAGGGGAGGGGAATGTTTCCATGCTGGAAGAACTCGGTGAGAAATCCGGATTCTCCGTCACCAGAATCGATCCTGTCGAAGCAGATGGTCAGGTCATCAGCAGTACCCGGATCAGGAATGCGATTGCTGAGGGTGATTTTGAACAGGCCACCCTGTGTCTGGGGCGACAATGGCGTTTGACAGGTCAGGTTGTTACAGGGGCAGGACTTGGAGCGACGATTGGATTCCCGACCGCAAATCTTGCTGTGCAAGGGATGCAGTTGCCTCCTGACGGAGTCTATGCGGTGCGCATTGAATGCGATGGCCGATCCCTTTCCGGAGTTTGCAATATCGGTATCCGTCCTACTGTTGATTCCAATGCGAAGCGCAGCGTAGAGGTACATCTTTTTGATGTTTCCGGGGATTTTGTGGGCAAAGAACTCTCCCTTGAGTTTGTGAAATTCCTGCGCAAGGAGCAGAAGTTCCCCGGCCTGCCTGAACTTCAGGCACAGATCTTACGGGACTGTGACGAGGCTCGAAGAATTCTGGCATGATGCCCGTCTAGGTAGTTTTCACTCCCGACTTGATTATGGGTCTCAGAGGGATCAATCTTCCCAACTATTAGGGCAGTTAGCTCAGCGGTAGAGCGGCTCGCTTACACCGAGTTGGTCGGGGGTTCGATCCCCTCACTGCCCACCACCTCTCAACTCTTGCATTCGGAGGACACCCAACCGAGTGCCTCGTATCGAGAGGTGAGCTTTCCTTCAAGCTGGAGTGTCTGAACGGATTGAAGGATTTCGGCAAATTTAGGGCCCGGCTTCCATCCCAGGGTGATGAGATCGTCGCCTGTGAGCAGTGGGGAGGGGATCAACGGCTCCTGGGAGAACTCCTCGCGTTTGGCAATGAGTAGCGCGTGATTGTCGAGCATTCCATGGCTGCCAAGACAATCGACGCGGTGAAGTTCCAGCTCATCGTCAAACGTGGGACGGGCCATCATACGTTTCAGGGTGGCAATACGCATATTCGGCACATCCTTGAAACTCATATGGAGGCGAACGGCTGGTAGCACCGCATCGATGACTTCATTTGAGAATCGAAGGCGCTGCATGATCCTTAGGCTCATCTCGGTACTTACTCCCTCGTGGCCGTTGAAGCGAATCCGTCCCGTCTCGTCGACGATACGCGTAGCCGGTTTTCCCAAGTCATGGAAAAGAACAGACAGGACAAGAGGGAGGGAAACCTTTTCCGGGAGTAGCGAAATCATCAGGCGTGTATGCACGAAGACATCCCCCTCAGGGTGAAAGTCGGCGGGTTGGTCGCATCCTTTCAGTTGCTCCATTTCCGGAAGGATCATCCGTAGCAGTCCGCTCTGGTCGAGGAGATCAAATCCCTGGAGGCGGTTCGGAGAGAGGAGGATCTTGCAGAACTCTTCGCGGATTCTTTCGGCACTCACCGCGTGGATTTCAGGAGCCCATTTCAAAACCGCGATCCAGGTTTCGGGATCGATCGTAAACCGAAGGGTTGTTGCAAAACGAATCGCGCGTAGCAGGCGGAGTTTGTCTTCGGAAAAACGTTCCTCTGGATTTCCAATGGCACGGATAAGCTGCTTTTCCAGATCGTTTCGACCTTGGACAAAATCCAACACCTCGTTTTTGAGTGGATCATAGAAGAGTCCGTTGATAGTGAAATCACGTCTCAATGCATCCCCTTTGGCATCGGTATAGTGCACGCTTTCGGGGTGTCTACCGTCATGATACGCACCATCTCCGCGGAATGTGGCCACCTGGATTTCGGCATCTCCCTCCAAAACAAGAATCACACCGAACTGAGCCCCCACGGGAACAGTTCTCGGAAAGAGTGCCTCGACTTGTTCCGGACGGGCGCTTGTCGCCACATCGTAGTCGTGGGGTTCAGCACCCAGAAGACGGTCACGCACGCATCCCCCCGCATAGAGGGCTTCGAACCCCTTGGCTCGGAGCTTCTCTACGATCGCGCGTGCCGCTACTTCACTCATGGAAACTGCAGTTTTGAAATACGCTCCTCAAAAAGATCGTGGCGGGCCGGATCGTAGTGATGGCCGACAAATCCGACGGCTTCAGCACCCCTGACATTTTCTTCCAGATCATCGATGTAGAGTGTAGCCGAGGGGTTCACGCCAAACTGGTTCCGGGCCAACTCAAAGATCCGCTGCTCGGGTTTCATCACACCCGCCTTGTAGGAGTAGACCCCATCGTCAAAGAGGGTTCCGAAGAAGTCGTACTCCTCGAAGATATGATCGTGATGAATACATCCGATGTTGGAGAGGAGGTAGAGGGGAGTTTTGCCATGAAGGGAACGAGCCCACTCCACCATCGGTGTGTTCACCTGAAAGATCCGGGTCCACATGTCCATGAAATGATCTTCGGGGCCATCATGGGCAAATGCCTCCCGGACAGTCCTGATGAAGTCCTCCCGGGAAATCCGCCCTGTCTCGTGATCGATTCGTAGAGGATGCAAGTCCTCGACCGACGGCGGTGCGTCAATACCCGTATGGGCAACCAGAGCTCGTTCCGCAATGAAGTAGTCGAACGTCAGCAGAACGTTACCGATATCGAAGATGACGGCGTTGATTTGAGACATGCCGCTATGGAATTTAAAGCGCTTCCGCCTCCCCAAGAACTTGTAAGGCGGAATTCTTCGCGCCATCCGGCGTTCCGGTCTTCCAGGCATTGGCTTCCCATATTTTCCAAGCTTGGGCTCCATGGGAGAAGGCATGGCGTACAGCTGCGCCGACAGCCTGCGGGGACAAGGCAGTGCATCCGCAGTTTTCAGTGGTCAAGAGTTCGGCATTCCCTTCCTCCTGTCCCGGAATCACCTGGCTCATGATCAGCGGGGTGGCGGCTGCAAGGCATTCCTGCACGGTCGCTCCTCCGGCCTTTGCCACAACAAGATGGCTAGCGGCCATTCGCTCGGGAAGATTCTGAAGCCACCCTTCGATTTTGATCGGGTGTTGGAAGGTAGAGGCGACTTTTTGAAGCTCAGCACGCAGTTTTTCATCCCTGCCGCAGGCTGCCGATAGTTCGATTCCCTCGACTTTACCGAGTGATCTGAGGATTTGGGCAGCGTTTTTCTGTCCCGGATTGACGAGATACAAGACTTTCGGAAGATGACCGGGCCTTGGGCTTGTTCTTGCGCCTCGAAGCGTTTCAAACAATGGGGGGACAGGGAATCCGGTCACCCTGAGGATATCACGGGAAACGCCCGCCTCGGCCATGACCTGGGCCGTCACCTCGTTAGGAACAAGAAAGAGATCCGAGTGGCCGCTGTACCAGAGCGAATTGATGGTGATCGAATCGGTCACCACGGTCACGGTTCTGAAAGGACGATTCACTTTTCCATGAAGATGATCGAGCAGATGGTTGTAGCCCGGATAGGTCGAGGCGATGACGGCAGGGTTCATCTCAAGGACTTTCTTGCTGAGAAGACGGGCTGCGCGCTTGTAAACAGAGATCCTGCCCGGGGTTGACTTGTCCTTGTCGAGAAACTTGTAGAGCCCACCCCAGAGCAATGGAAAATGATTGATGAAGAGGAAGTAGGCTTTCTGGGCAACTTTGTAGAGCGGACCGTAGGCCTCTGCAAAGAGATCCCTCACCTCGAGCTCACGCATCGGATCGAGAGCTTTCAGCGCGGTTTGTAAATTTCTGGCCGCCGCGTTGTGCCCTTCGCCAAAAGCGGAGGTCAGAATGAGCACGGGACGTTTTTCGGCATTATTGGACATGGGAGGAAAATCTGAGTTCAGAGGTGTCTTGGTCTTTTTGATGAAAGATGATCGTATCCTGCCGTTATTTCAGAACTGGCTTCGCTGGGATCAAGCATAACACCGATCGGGGTAAGGGGAAGATCCAGACTTGCGCGGGCCCAGCGGCTTTGAAGGGCCGGCCAGGACCTAGGATTGACAGTGATCAGAAGTTCGTAATCCTCCCCATCGGAGAGGGCGGCTTCAACGGAGCATCCCTTGTGTCGTGGAATCAGATCGGGTGCTATCCGAAAGGAGCAGCTGCTCTGCCGCGCCAGTTTGGGGAGATCGCTGCCGAGCCCATCACTCAGGTCCATCATCGAGGAGACGCCTTGCTCACTGCCAAGCCATCGCCCCTCGGCAAGCCTTGGATGAAAGGTGAGGTGGCGGCCACTTTTGAAGGAGCCCCCCAGCTTCCCCGTGATGCAAATCAAGTCTCCCGGTTTTGCCCCGGAGCGGAGTCTGAGGTTTTTTTTCGGCACTTCGCCGGTCAGTGAGACAGAGAGAAAGACGGGTCCCGGGGAACTCACCGTCTCTCCCCCCACGATGCTGACTCCATACTCGCGCGCCACCTTTCCAATGCCACGATAGAGTGATTTCCACGTTTCGCTCCTCCAGTCAGGAGGAGCAGCCACGGTGATCATTGCATGGAGAGGGCTTCCTCCCATGGCTGCGATATCGCTGATGGGTCGGCAGAGAGCCTTCCATCCGACTTTGTACCATGGGGTGTTTTTATTGAAATGAACTCCCTCCACAAGGGCATCGGTTTTCAAGAGTTCAAGAACGCCCGGAGAGGACGATGAACGGACAACCGCGCAGTCGTCGCCGATTCCAGTCAGCACGTCACTGGCGGCCGGGGGAAGTTCCCTGGATATCATTTCCAGCAACTCACTTTCGGAACGGGGTTTTCCTCTCATCAGGCGATGGCTTCCGGCCAGAGAATCAGGGCAATGATTGTGGACGCATTGAAGGCGGCGTGCATCGTGATCGAGGCCCAGAGTGATCCTGTTCGCTCGTAGACCAGACAAAGAATGATCGCCAGCACACCCAGTCCGAGAAGAGACGGGAGGTGTACATGGATTGCCGCGAAGAGCAGGGAAGAGGTGAGCAATGCCGGGAGTCGTCCTCCGTATTTCCTGATCACCCCGTAAAAGTAACCACGGAAGATGATCTCTTCGGCAACGGGGGCCATAATCACCGCCATGAAAATAACGGCTGCACGATGCTTGAGATCGGGATGCTCCAGGAAATATTTGACGATGAGTTGCGAATCATCGGCACTACCGAAGATTTTCTGAACGAGTGCCTGGGCGGCCAGAATCAACGGATAGGTCAGAACCAGCCATAGTAGTCCGGTGCCGGCGGCTCTTGGGAAAAGTGATGGCTCAAGCCCGAACATCTCGGCTGGCGATTTCTTTTGGAATCCGATGACTCCAAAGATTCCAAGGATCAGCGAGGCGTAGACAATCGAGTTGGCAACAATTGCCTGCAGGGTGATTGCCTGCGAGGCACCGAAGGACTGCCATATGACATTGATCATCCAGATGGCCAGGATGCCCGCGCAGATAGCATCAGGGGGACCAAACGGCTTTGTTGTTAACTGTGCATGGGAAGAGCTTCGGAAGGCGAGCCATCCGTAAAAGACAAGAAGTCCCAGAAAACCGAGTAAAATAGGGAGAGCTCCCCATGAAGCATCCCAGGAGGCATCTGTTCCATGAGTGGTCGCCTCGGCGATCAGTGCTACGAATGCCGTCATTAGAATGCGTAGAAGGAGGGAAGGAGGTAAAGGCGCCCGCTCTCAAGCTTCATGCCGGCCGAAGGGCCGACGCCGAGGTCAATATGGATGTCGGTTTTTTCGGAGTCTTCGAACAGGCGCAGTAGGTGAGCAAGTCCGCGTTTCTTTTCGTAGCGGACGACCTCAGCGCCGGGAGCTTTTCCTAGTGCCTTGGCTTTTTCGTAGGCATCCTCAACATAGCCAAGTTGATCGATGAGTTTGGCAGCGTAGGCATCCTTGCCGCTCAAGACTCGTCCATCCGCTACACCGTTTCTCAGGGTGGTCGCATCCAAATGACGGGAGGAGGAGACAATAGACAGGAATCGGTCATAGGTCTGCATCACGAGTCCTTGGAAGTATGTCTTTTCCTCCTCGGTCAGATCTCTGGCTCCATTCAGGGCATCCTTAAACTGGCCGCTCTTGAAAATCACCGACTGGAGACCGATCTTCCCGAAGAGCTCCTTGTAATTGAACGTTGAGATAATGACACCGATGCTTCCGGTGAAACTGGTGTCACTGCACATGATCCAAGAACCGGCGCAGGCGATGTAATAGGCGGCCGAGGTGCCGATGGAGTTGATGAAGACAACGACCGGCTTCTTTGCACTAAGGATGCCGAGCGCGTGATAAATCGTGTCCCCGGCGGTCACCTCGCCACCCGGGGAGTCTACGGAAATTACAACAGCCTTTACGCGGGGATCGTTTGCCGCCTGTTGAAAGGCCCCCTTGAGTTCATCCACCATCGATTCCCCGCTGGTACCTGCACCACCCCGGTAGGAGATCATTCCATCAAGCCGTATGACCGCTATTTTATCAGAGCTATTCCTCGCAGGAATAACCGTTGTCTCGGAGAACTTTTTGTCCGTCATGGACTTTGCCGGGCCGGATCCCCTGGAGCCGAGCACCACAATCATCATCAAATTCGCAAACAGGCTCACCCCCAATGCCACGAACAGGAACAAAGGAAGGCATCCGGACTTCTTCATGAGGCGCATAGCCTGCAGGAAGAAGGGTTTCCGCTCAAGGCGCGACTGAAGCGTTTCATCAATGTGAATAACTTGGGGACAAAGGTGTAAAAGATCTTCCAGTTCACGGCTGGCACAAGGGGACTCAACGCTTTATGGATATTCTTATGTCCAAAGCAGAACTACGCGCCCGTCTCGATGAGATTGGAGTGCGACCGAGCAAGATGCTCGGGCAAAATTTTCTACTCGATACGAATCTGGCCAGGGCGATTGTCTCTGATCTTGAACCCGCCGAGGGAGACCATCTCGTCGAGGTCGGTCCAGGCATGGGTGCCCTGACGGTGCACATTCTCGCATCGCCCGCCCGCCGGATCACCCTGATCGAGAGGGATCATCGGTTGGCTGCGGAACTGACCAAACGCTATGCGACCGAGATCTCATCGGGGCGTCTTGAGATCCGTCAGGGTGACGGGGCTAAAACGGACCTCCTTTCCCTCTTTGGTTACGGGCCCGTGAAGATGGTCGGGAATCTTCCTTACAGCGCCTCGACGGCAATCATCTCGCACTTCACGGTGGCCGCTTCACCCGCATCCAGACTGGTTCTGATGGTGCAGAGGGAAGTGGGGGAGCGATTGGCTGCTGTTCCGGGTCACAAGGATTACGCGGCGCTTACCGTTCAGCTTGGCAGGCGTTGGGCGGTGCGAAAACTTCGTATCGTGCCGCCGGATGTCTTCTGGCCGCGCCCCGCTGTGGAGTCCGCCGTGATCGAGGTGAGCAAGCGTCCCGTGGAGGGGCTCCCGAATCCTGATCCCGAAGGGTTTTCGCTTCTTGTTCGACAGGGATTCTCCTCGCGTAGAAAACAACTCCGATCTCTCTTGAAGCTCCCTCCTGGCGTTTGGGAGGAGTGGTCCTCCTCGAAGGGGCACCCACTGACTGCAAGAGCTGAAGATTTGCCCGTGGATGACTGGGCTGATCTGGCTCTTCATGTGACCCCGGAAGGGCATGATCATCCTCAGGAGATGTGCGATGTGGTCGATTTGGATGACCGGATTCTTGAGTCCCGCCTGAGAACTGAGGTTCATGTGAATAACTTGCCCCACCGGGCAGTTCATCTCTGGATCTTTAATAGTCGAGGGGAGCTCTTTCTGCAGAAACGCTCTCCTTGGAAGATCAATCAACCCGACCGCTGGTGCTCCAGTGCTGCTGGTCACGTCGATAGCGGAGAAACTTATGAGGAGGCCGGTCATCGGGAGATGAGAGAAGAGATCGGCGCCGACTGCCCCCTGGTGAAGTTCTGGAAGGTTGGCGCGACTCCCGAGACTGATTACGAGTTCGTGGAGTATCTTGTGGGGCTCTGTGATGGCCCCTTCCGATTTGCCCCCGGCGAGGTGGAGACGGGAGCCTTCTTCCCTGTGGAGAAGATCCGGCGATGGGTGGAGCGTACACCGGAGGAATTCACTCCTCTTTTCAAGATGGCCGCGGCCAAGTTTTTGGGAGAGACAGAGAGTCTCATAAAAATGGCGAATGGCTCATAATTGAGTCAAATCGTCTCATGTGGAGATTCTGCTCATGAGTGGATATTATTCATAAGTTATTATCTTTTACATATATAGATAAGAAATCGATCTTGGGCACGGCCTTTGCTTTGTAATAAAGTGCTATGTCTAAAATTCTAGGAATCGATTTGGGAACAACAAACTCCTGCATGTCCGTCATGGAGGGTGGGGAACCGGTTGTTCTGGAAAACTCCGAAGGAGCCCGGACCACCCCGTCCGTCGTGGCCTTCTCAAAGAGCGGCGAACGTCTTGTCGGCCAGGCCGCCAAGCGCCAAGCCATCACCAACCCGCAGAACACCATCTTCTCGGTAAAGCGTTTCATGGGCCGCAAGTACGACGAGTGCCGCGGCGAGCAGGACCGCGTCCCGTACAAGCTGGTCAAGGCGGCGAACGGCGATGCTCATATCCAGGTTGAGATCGACGGCAAGCCGAAGGCTTTCTCGCCTCCCGAGATCTCCGCGATGATCCTTGCGAAGCTCAAGAGTGACGCCGAGGCAAAGCTCGGTGAGAAGATCACCCAGGCGGTCATCACGGTCCCTGCGTACTTCAACGACTCCCAGCGCAACGCCACCAAGGATGCCGGCAAGATCGCTGGTCTCGAGGTCCTGCGCATCATCAACGAGCCCACCTCCGCCTCCCTGGCCTACGGTCTCGAGAAGAAAGCCGACGAGAAGATCGCCGTCTACGATCTCGGTGGCGGTACCTTCGACATCTCGGCCCTTGAGCTCGGAGACGGTGTCTTCGAGGTCCGCGGCACCAATGGCGACACCCACCTGGGTGGCGACGACTGGGACAACCGCATCATGGATTGGATCATCGAGGAGTTTAAGAAAGAGTCCGGCATCGACCTCACCAAGCAGCCTGACGCCGTCCAGCGTATCAAGGAAGAGGCCGAGAAGGCCAAGATCGCCCTCTCCTCCACGCAGGAGTACGAGATCAACCTTCCCTTCGTCACTGCTGACGCCAGTGGACCAAAGCACATCCAGAAGAAGCTCACCCGTGCCAAGCTCGAGCAGCTC
>Ga0208622_1000210_pt1 | contig 27114 bp, 22 predicted proteins | sample CryBogCBH12Jul09_FD_184621 | JGI IMG/M metagenome (GOLD analysis project Ga0208622, IMG submission 184621) | Freshwater microbial communities from Crystal Bog, Wisconsin, USA - CBH12Jul09 (SPAdes) | ecosystem: Environmental > Aquatic > Freshwater > Lake | place: Crystal Bog, Wisconsin, USA... | reverse complement strand
GAACCACCGCTTCTCTAGGACATCCAACATAAAGACTCGCTTTCGCTATGTCTTTACTGGGCTTTCGAGCTATCTCACGTCACGTAGATCGCAGATGCTTCTTAGGGGGAGTCTACGGGAGTTAGAAAATGCTGGTGAATGACTTCCAAGACCCGTGAGGAAATAGTTGTTATTACAACTTTTCTACACAACATCACACTTTTCATGTATTCATAGAAGTTCACTGAAGTACATTCAAATGAGGCGACTCAATAATTTGTAGAAGGTGATTATAGGAAAAGTTTTTGGTGAAGTGCCAGGGTATCCAATTGGAATGAAAGATTACTTTTAGAGAGATTCATCAAATTAATCTTCTTGTATATCAATACTTGGTAAAAGTGCAACAATTTCAGCTGCTAATTCATTTCCATATTTGACGGCTTCCATAATCGACTCTTTAAGCAAGAGGATTCCACCCTGTGCATACAGTTCAGCAAGTTCATACCTTTTTTCAAGATTTGCAATATTTTCTGTAGATTTATCATGACCAATTTGCACTGCAGCCATCAAAGCTTGATCCTCGGGTTTGATGTATTGAACGCGGGTGCCTGTGCCAGAGCGTTTTACTTCGCTTGCGATGGCTCCGTGCTTGTATCCATAAGCCATAGCAAGCAAAAACACGTCACGATTCGAGGGGTCTCCTCCTGAAGATGGCTTGAGGGCTTTTTTTAAATCATTGAAGGAATCGACCGAATTTAGGTCAAACTCTAAAATAGTTTTACTTGAGTCTTTCAATTTAGCTCCCTGATAATTTTTGTTTCAGATACTTTTACATCAAAATCGATCGAATACACCATAGGATTTCTTTTCGCGAAAATCTTCTGAACTGATTTTGTGTATTCGGTTCCAGTCATCAGCAGAATTAACTGTTGATCCTCTCCCCCATTTTTTACGCCCGTCTCAGAAGATAAGACATCTGACAAATTATCTTGTACCTCTGGTCCTAACTTACCCATCGGGCTGTCAACGACAAGTGGGAATCGAACACCAGCAACTGTTGCCAAAGTAAGGCTGTACGCAAAAGCAAGGCAAATTCGCTCACCAGCAGAGAGCTCACTCAAAATTTCAAAACCACGATTATTCACAACAGAGACACGAAAGTTCTCATCGATTCCAACTTCACTAACAAAATCTTTCTTCCAAATCATCTTTTTAAATTGCTCGTCAAGGTTCAATGCGACATCCGAACGAACTCCATTCGAGAGCTCTTGATAAACTTGTCTTGATAATTCAAGTGTTTTCTTTGCGAAATTACTTTTGCGCAAGGCTTCAGCCGCCTTAACTGACTGAGTTTTTTGCGAGGCTATCTTTCTCTCAATGTCAGTCTGCTGAACTTTCAATAGGTCAATTTCAGCTGAAAATCGTGCCCGACTATCAACTGCAGCGTCTTTTGCAGCTTCTGCTTTTTTGAGCTGATCATGAAGCAAGGCAACTTGAGTGTCATCGTGCCCAGCCAGTCTTTGATTTAACTGTTCAAGTTTCGCACCAACTGATTTTGCCTCTTCCATAGAATTTCTAAGTCGCTGAAGTATCTTTTCTGATGCCTGAGCGCTCCGCAAAATAGTCGAGAAGCTGCTGAGCATGGGACCTTCAAGTCGACTTAGTGCATCTCCAACTTCACTAATAACTCCATATTTTGCGACAATGTGCTCAATGTGACTTCGAGCGTCAGAATCTGAATTAAGTTCTCGTCCACATATGCATTCACCGTGCTCCAGAAGACCGCTCAATGCATCTGGGTCAAATGGAGGTGGCAGAACTTGATCACGACGCGCATTGTCAATTTCAGAACGAAGTTTCTCGAGAGTTTCATTCAATAGAACACTTGGCCCAGACTGAAGCGCCCAAACACTCAGCTCGTCTTCGCATGATTGAATTCGATTATTTGCATCCTGGAAGGCGGCAACTACCAACTTTCTGTTTTCTACAAGTTGAGCTATTGCAGAGATCTCGCCAAGTCGACCTTGAGCATCATTAACTGAATCAGTTGCAGTATTCACATTTGCAACTGCGACAGCTCGCTTTTCTTCCATTTCAGTTATGCGATTACAAACTCTTTCAAAGTCACTTGCAAGCTTTTCACCTTCAGTGCCAATGTGCTTTGCCGCATCTCTTGTCAAGTCTTCGGAAAGGGTTTCAAGATGCTTAATCGTAAGAGCCAAAATGTCAACCTGAGCAATTTGAAGTACAGACTCTTTAATGAAACGTGCGTCTGACTCTTTAAAAAATCGATCCAAGCGTTCTCCGTCGAAAAGAAAATATGGACTGAATCGTGTCGGTAATTTTGAGTCAATCCATTCCTGTGGCTCACTTTGATTAACGTAACCTGAAATTTTCTCGTCTTGAGCCAAAACAGTCAGTTCGTTTCTTATGACACGAACACCATCCTCAACTCTCACGAAATATATTCTCCTTGAAATGTTTGCATTGCTGCCAGTACCTAAAGTGATCGCTAAAGACACTTCTGTCATAATTTCATCACCAAGCTTCGTCGCAAGTACATCAGACTGGCTCACCAGAGACTCACGAGAAAAATTAGTATTCCCATCAACTAATTCGTACAAACACCAAGTAACACCATTTAGAAATGTTGTCTTTCCAGCTCCATTATTACCCTTAATGATCACCAAGCCGCCATATTCATCTGAGAAATCAAATTCAGCATTCCTATGCTGACGAAATGAAGCAAACCTTACTGAATTGATTTTCATTATTGAGCCTTCTTCATTCCACGTTCTAAATCTTCCGCGAACTTTGCAATTCTCTTCTCATATTCAGGCTTGTATCTGTTGCTGCCTCGCATGTCATTTGCAAGCTCATAAACAAAGAGTTCTTTGAGACACTCACGAACTTGTTCATCTTCTTCTGATTCAGCAATGACTGCTAAGACACGCTTCGCACCGACAACTCCACCCTTGATTTTTACCGGAGGATTTTCCATGTTTTCTCCATTATTAAGTCGCGAATTTCAATTTCATTCAATGCATCTGATGCAAACTCTTCAACGCGTTTTAGCTCTTTTACTAGCATGTTCATTTCAGCACTGTCCCCAACTGTATTCGACGCTGGAACAACCAGCACATCATAAATCTCAGATTTAATTTTTCCTGGGAAGCGACGAAGTAGTCGGCCACGTCGCTGAATGAATTCCCTTGGATTGGTTGAGCTTGCTAAAATTATCCCTCGTCTAGCCGAAGGAATGTCAACTCCTTCATCAAGACATTTCATAGCAAGAAGAACATCGATTGCACCCGATTCAAAGTCATTCATGATTACGTCGCGTTCACTCCTACCTCCTAATTCCTTTTTTGGAAAAGCTCCTTCTTCGCCGGAGAATCTACGATAAGTAATTCCTAGATCCGTCAATATTTCTGCGGCTTCTTGTAATTGTTCATTATCACTGCAGTAAACAAGAGTCCCTGAATGGTCATTGAATTTTTTCAAAATGGTTTTTAAGGTTGTCATTTTGTTTTCAGCCTTCTTTACTATGCGCGATCTTTTTATCAATAACATTTTCAGATAGTCGCTTGGCTCGGTTGAATTCCCCTTTGGGCTGGCCGTTCTTATTTGATTACTTATTGCCTCGTACTCTTCGGCTTCGTCATCTGTCAGCTCAACGAAAGTTGGGAAATAGTCATATGGACACAATGGTGTTAGGCCCGAGACCGGATCTAACCAATTCAGTGCTTCATGAATTCCAAACGTGTAGATAACACCTCCGAAATAATCCATTATTCGTGATGTTCCTTCATCATCAAACCAACGGTTTGGAGTGGCGCTGAGTCCCAGTCTGTACTCAAATGTGGTTGTCATAAGTCGACTGAACTGCTCTGCCCCGACACCATGAACTTCATCAACGATTATCAATCGATTGCTGACTAACTGAAGCAACGGATCCAATAGTTCAATGAATTCAGCCGTTGAAGCGGTGTTTTGCACTGCGACTAATAATAAAGACTTTCTAAGTCCGAGTTTCATGTCACTTTTCGCAGCTCGGAGTTCACCTCTCCAATCTGTGCCACCATTAACCATTATGGGATCAAGCGCTGAGAGCTCTTTTGACCATTGACTTGCCAGAAACACCAGTGGCGCAACAACTAGCACAACGCTTGTTGAAGACTTCTCAATGATTTCATCAATGCATTTAATGGCAGTTAAGGTTTTGCCAGTACCGGTCGCCATTTCAAGAACACCTTGATATTTACTGTTTTTCCATGCGATTATCGCAGCATCTTGATATTCGCGAAGTTCACGCTTATCAACAAAAGTTGCATCTTCATTTTGGATTCGATCAAGAATCTCGGTTAGCTGCTCAGTGTCAGAAGGGGCAAAATTGATTAACCTCTTTGATATTGCTTCAGGCAACGAGATTGTTAACGTTTCGAGCTCACTTGATGAATTCCAATATCTATCGAACATCTCTTGATCACCGTGTAAATATTCGCTTTGCCCAGTTTCCCAACTTTTAAAAACTTTAAATTGTTCTATGTTTCTAACCCATCCGCCAACTGATTCATTATTTGAACCAGAAAAAGAGACAGAATCACCGTTGATGTCCGTCAGAATTCCCAACTTGAAGTGCAACATACCTCCAATGGATTGAGAATCACGAGGAATTGCAATGCGGATTTCAAGAGAACCTTCAGAGATCATCCAGGCGAGTGCTCTCAGATGGTCTTTCTCGATCAGACTTGCCATACCCTCTATGTCCTTGAGCGCGAATGCAAGCTTTTCTTCGATGAAGGATTCAATCAGTTCTTCATTTTGTAAATTCATCAAAACAACAGAATCCTCGTATGTTAATTCTGGAGAGGTCAAAATTCTCATTCGCCCTCCATTGCGGATGAAACCGGCTATACCTCGTGCCGCCAGAGAGAGTGAGGTTGATGAAAAATAGCCAGTGCCTCTGTCATATGTGATGGCTTCATTTAAAGCCGGGATGTAAAAGTTACGTATTGGATCATCACCAATATTCCTTGTGTCATAAACTTTTTGTAACTCGAGCTCCCTAAAAGACATGTAAATGGCCTGAACGGTTATTGATCACAGTATGCATGGAATGAACCTAGATGGATGCTGTGACATCAACAATCTCAAGATTGATCTTCAACGATTGATAGATCAACTTCTGCATCAATGTCAAGTGAATGAGCGCTTAAATTAAGAATCTCACCACTTGTCAAGGGATCACCAGTCTCGACACCCTTCAATGAGCGTTCAATTGCCCTAGACCTCTTACCCAATTCAGAAACACTTGTCTGAGCGGTACCAAGCTGCTTCTCAACCTTCTCTACAACGGTCGCATATTTACCGAATTCAACTTTTGCTGCCGCCAACGTGCGCCAGACTTCACTGGCACTTTTCTCAATTGCCAGAGTACGAAAACCCATTTGAAGGCTATTCAGAATCGCCATCAATGTTGTTGGCCCTGTAACAATTACTCGAGAGTTCATCTGCAAATCTGAACAAAGTCCAGGTCTGCGAATGATTTCTGCGAAGAGCCCTTCTGTTGGAAGATACATAATTGCAAAATCCGTTGTGTATGGCGGACAAACATATTTTTCAGAAATTGTTTTAGCTTGAAGTCTTATCGCTTTTGCTAGAACTTCAGATGCAGCCTCAACTTCATCAACATCGCCTTTTTCTTGTGCGCTTACAAGGCGATCATAATCTTCTTGTGGAAATTTCGCATCAATTGGAAGATAGATAATCTCACCATCACCCCTACCTGGGAACTTGATTGCAAACTCAACGCGCTCACGGGAGCCAGGGTTCACCTCAACGTTCTGAGCATATTGCTCAGCAGTAAGAATGTCCTCCAATTGTCTGCCTAGCTGAACCTCTCCCCAGCCACCTCGACTCTTTACGTTTGTTAACACTCGTTTGAGGTCCCCAACGCCTGAAGCAAGTTGTTGCATCTCCCCTAGGCCCTTGTGAACTGCTTCGAGACGTTCGCTAACTTGCGCAAATGATTCACCAAGTCTCTTTTCAAGAGTTCCATGTAGTTTTTCGTCAACAGTTTCACGCATTTCATCTAACTTCTTTTCATTGCTTTCTCGAACTTTGTTGAGCTCTACGTCAACTTTTTCAGTGATTGCAATCAATTGCTTTTCATTTGAATCACGGAATTTTTCTAGCGATTCGTTAATTTTTGTCAAACTATTTTGCAGGCTCTGTTCAAGCACAATTCGAGAATCACCGGATTCTTTTCTGGATTCACTCATTGTTGTCTGAAGGGTAGTTGTAAAACTGGAGAGTCTTTCGTTTAGCTCTTTTCGCTCATCACGAAAATTATCTGCAATTGATTTAAACATGCGATCAAATTGCTCTGTAGCGATTCGTTGACCATCGAGAAGCATCGTGCGAGAGTCTTTCGCAGCAGTTTGGATTGCTTGTTCCAGCTGACCAGTATCACCCACGCCGTCAAATGATGAAATTGCTTTTCTTTTTTGGAAGACAAGTAAGAGAAGAACAATAAGATTCAAAACGAGAATTCCAATGATCGCAAACTGCATATTCAGTCCTTTTGGTTATAGAAGATCACTCTATACCTGCCCTATGACGATTGAAATTCCCAATGAATAAAGTATTTTCAGACTTACACATTCATTAAATGAGTGTAGATTCGGCTGCAGGTAATTATGGCAACCCTTTTCCCACTGGATTTCAGCATTCAGGACATCGAAAATGCTTCTGAACGTCAGGTCGTGGATTTATTACTTAAGAGACTTGGCGCCGACTGGATTATTTGCCCAAATTATGGATTTAACGATGGGAAAAGGGACCGTGAAATAGATGTAGTCGTTCTCAATCCGAATGTTGGAATGACAATTCTTGAAGTTAAGGGTGGACAAATATCTATCAAAAATGGCCGGTGGATAAATAATGGCGAACGTGAAGACCCAGAAATCCAGGCAAGAGGAAATTCATATGCACTTCGTGAATTTCTACAGAAGGCAATGCCAGAAAAAAGTTTCAAGATTGGATGGGGAGTCTGCTTGCCTAAGTCAGCATCCATCTCAGGCGATCTTCCAGCTGAGATCAAGCGAAATCAATTAATTACCTCCCCCGATCTTGAAGAACTTGAATGGAATGTTGAAAGAGTCATTGAAGCTTCAAATGCTCAGTATTCCTTGTCCATTCAACAAATTGAACTAATCCTAAATGCGCTCTACCCTCATGTGAGTTTTGTATACGACCCTGATGCTGAACTTCGTCGCAACAGAGAGCAACTAAGTGCTATCTGCGAAGCGCAGGTCGACGCAATTATGAGTCTTGAAGTACACCATCGCGTAATGGTTGTTGGCGCTGCGGGCACAGGTAAAACCTATCTAGCAACTAGATGGGCTTATTCTGGACTTATTTCGGATGACGAAGAACCTAAGAGAGTTCTTCTAACTTGTTACAACGATCCACTTGGATACAGATTTCAGGAACTATTTCAAACCGGAGAATCCGACGATGAAGATCAGTCAGTCGTATACGCCGGCCCATTTATGAAAACATTGCTTCAACTGCCAGGGTTGCCAAGCCCGAGCTTCGAAAATACAAATAGCAACGAATACTGGGATGTGACTCTTCCTGCTTTCATTAAAGAAAATCTCACAAAGGTTGACATTCGCTTCGATCGGATAATTGTTGATGAAGCTCAGGACTTCTCTCCTGCATGGTTGGAGCTGCTTGAGGAATTGCTAGATACAGATGGTGACAATCAACTTTTCTTGCTCTTTGATCAAAGTCAGCGTCTTTCTGATCGTGGATTTGAGGAGCCTTCGATCGAAGACGGATGGGTGCGTGCAGAACTGCGTACCAACGTGAGAAACTCATTCCACATTGCTCGTCTTGCGCGTCAATTCCTTAACGGTGCTGCTGCACCGAACAGTCTTCCAAGTTCTGGAGGAATCGAATTCATTCGACTGCAATCAGATGATGAAATAGTCGATCGCGTGAAGGTGGCTGTTGGAACCGCTCTGGCGGAAGGTCTTAAATCTGAGCAAATCCTCGTTGTTGCATCCAGCAGTGGACTTCGAGACAAATTGCGAAGCTCACTTGGTCTAGGTCTCGCAGATGAGCGAATGGGAAAAATTGCTTGCGAAACCGCACACCGCGCAAAGGGTCTCGAAGCCGATTGCGTTGTTATTGCTGCATCAATGAAAGGTATGCGAGAGTCAGAACTCTACGTGGGAATCACGAGAGCCATTTCAACACTAACCATCATTGCTCCATCAGAAACTTTGAAATCGCTCGGCCAAAACTTGTAAAGGCTACAAATCGTTAGTTCAATGATGAGTAGTCAATCAAGAAGTTACACATCTCACAATCAGCAGTTGGTTGTGGTAGCTCCGAAGTTTCAAGTGCTTGTTTAATGGTTATCAGCAATGGAGAAATCCAATCTTCACTACCCTCATAAGAAATGATGCGAAAATCGAAGCTGAGAGCCTTGTTAAATTCCTCTGCGGTTGATCTACCAGTTGCGTAGAGCCAGTACCCAGTGTCGGACACCTGAACATCATTTCGTCTTAGGAGCCACTGATACATCTCTAATTGACGCTTGTACGACAAATGGAATCCTGTATCTCCAACGAACTCAACAATGTCTTTTCTTGCAGTTGCCTTGTAGTCGATTACGTGGATTGAGCCGGTATCAGGATTTACCCAGATGTCATCAACAGCTCCCGTGACTAGAAAGTTTGATTCGGGGTCTAGGTAGCGCACACCTTTGAAATTCTCTCGCCACTCATCAATTTTTTCATGTTGAAATGGGAGGAAATTGTACCCGAGTTCATAGACAATAGGATGCACGGTTTGCCCCACTCGATGACGATCGAATTCTTTCTTTAGAAGGCCGTCCACCGCAGAGTTGAGAGTAAATGGTGGTCCTCCAGGGGCGGACACGCCTTCACGGCGGTCCACAATGAAGCACCTAGGGCAATTAATGAAGTTATCAATTTTTGCACGCGAAAGTTGAAACGTATCAGTTTGACCAATTACATATTTATTTCTGGTTCTCATTGTGGATTTACACAACCTGACGTGCGAAGAAATTGACTCAATCTAAAGGCAACATCTATGTCTGATTTAATGCTCATCTATTCTTATCTGCATGTCAAATGTGTGTAAATTGTTTTCATGAGTCGTTACTACTTCGGATATGGTTCGAACATGAATCTTGAGCAGATGCACGATCGCTGTCCAAATTCAACATTACGGGGTACGGGGAAATTGCAAGGATGGAAATTCGTAATTGGTCCTAGAGGCTACGCATCAATCAAAAGTGACACTGAAAAAGTTACTAATGGTGCGATTTGGCTCTTGAGCGAATATGACGAGAAGGCACTTGATAAATGCGAAGGTGTCTCAATTGGTCTCTACCGGAAAGAGGAAATTGAAGTCGAGTTTGAAGGCGCATCTGTAGAGTGTCTTGTTTACATAGAGAATCAAGCCGGGCATAAATCAGCAAGCTTGACCTACAAAAATAAGATTCTGGCAGGAGCGGAGGCTCTTTCCTTGCCCTTGGAATACGTCGATGAACTCAAAGTTGAATTAAATAGATAGCAAAATCTCAATGGTCAGATCGCTATCCCCCTTGATCTGTAAAACTTGATTACAGAAACCTTCTGAAGTCTTGTTGGGTTCCTTTGAAGAACCGAATCTGATTCGAACACTGGAGTCCAATGATTCGCGACACCACGAACTTCACTCTCAGCGAAGAACTGGTAAGCCTCTCTTAGTGTTGTGAGAAGCAAAATGTCAATTGATTCCTCAGATGAGACAGTTACCGCTGCTTCAGCGAGTTGAGTGAAGAAGCTGTATTTAAACAGGTAGAAATCTTCAAACTCACACGCGATGTCTCTGAGTCTCATGAACAACCAACTCAGTTCACCGGCATGTTTAGTGACTGCTGAATACGGATAACCCCCTCCTTCCGTCTGCGGCGGCTTTTTTCGAATAACTACGCCTGCCCCAGCCCAAGAACGCGTCTTGCTCCACAAGTGTGCAGAAACTGCAAGCGCTAGTTCATCTAATTGTTCTTGTATTTGTTGACTCACTTCTCAATCCCTAGAAAGTTCTCAACAAAAGAGATCGTCGTACAGCAACGAACCGTCACACTGAAAAATGCTGCGAGGATCATTCCAATCAGTAAAGACCCGAGTAGAGATTTCTTTAATTTGCTCTGGCGTCATGCTCTCGATGTCACACGGCAGTTTTGCCATGAACAGCATCTGCTCCTTCTTGGGTTCCAAGGACTCATTCTTCGTCATGACTGTGGCTCCGTCGAAGCAGGGAGAACCTGAATGACTTGCGTAATTGGTGCTGCTCCGGGCTGACTGATCGTTACCGAACAGCTATTTCCTGTGAAGGTAACGGTCGCGCCGTCTGAACTACATGACCCTGAAACGCTGAGCGTGATTGGACCTGCATCAGGTGTTCCTGCGGCGAATGTTGGTGTGTAGACAGAGTTCCCAGAATTATCTACAACAACATTGGTGGCACTGGGCACTCCCGTGAACGAAAGGGTGTTTGGCGCATAGACAACAGATGTGGGCATGCTGTAATCCGTTGTTGCAGGGGGAAGTTGACAACTCTGACCCAAATCAGGGATATGACCAAGAACACTGCACCAAATGATTCCATTATCGGCATAGTCAGATCCGTTAGGGGTAGCTGGAGTCACTGGTGACGCAACAACAGGTGCTGGAGATGACTGAGGAGCAGGCGCACCAACAACCGGAGGGCTCACCACGGGAGCTGGAGATGTTGCTATTGGCACTGGCGACTCAGTTACTGAAGTCACCGGAACAGGTTGTGCCACCGGTACTACTGAAGTTGTTGGACTGATGACACCACTGGCTTCAGCCGGAGAGTTCACAAAGGTCGGTTCAGTAACAACAGGAGCAATTTGAGTAATTGGTGTTGCAGTAACAGCTGGTGTTGGGTGATTCATACCAACACTCATTAGGTAAAACTCAGCAAGTGTTGCGGACCTCGTTACCGGTACATGTGTATTTAGTGAATGTGCAACCACCGTTTTGAGTGGTGTTGCCTTATGAGTACCTGATCCTGCGTACGCTGGACATCCTAGAAACAGAAGGGCCAAGGAGAGGCCGGTAATAGATAGGCTTTTCACCCTATTCATCAGTAAATCCTTCCTCGTCATCTGTCGGAATTGAATCACTTTCTTCAATGTACACCCGTGTTTCTGCTCGATACATGTCCCTACAGGTGTCGTCTGGGACATTCATTTCCCAGGTCTGAATCTCCACTGGATTACCTGGAGCCTCACCAAGGACAACGGTTACCACCTCAGTCATCATCTTGACTAGCTGGATCAGTTCTGCAACATTGGTCGCTTCATATGTCCAGTTGGGATTTAGGTATTCAACTGGTTCACTAAAGCCCAACTTGAGTAGCTGCTCTTCAGCGACCGGTGTCAGTGCAAGCAAGTCTCCAATGTTGAGATTGGATATCACTTCTCCAATCACGTGGCCATTGGAATCTGACCAGAACTGAACGTACCGTTTATCATCAAATTCACAAAGAGCAATGTGATTCTTGCCAGTCGTAGCCAACGCTCCCAGCAACTCTGGCAAATTGGTCAAGAATGACTGGACCGTTGAGGTAGCTCCATTTTTGTATCCTGTAAGTTGAATATATCCCATGCAACAACCGTATAGATAGGGTGTGACATTACATTGAGTACTGGCAATCCATTACTATTGGCCTTAAGCGCAACTCGGAATGGAGTCACATGAACGTTCCATGTATTCCCCAACAAACACCCTGTGGTTGTGGGACACCAAGATTCAAGGATCAAACTTGTCCATTCTGCAAAACACAAAACCTTGTTTGCTGGGCGGCAATGGTGTATCAGTGCTCAAGGTGTGGGGCTCCAAACTCAACTTCATAGTTTTTGCATTAGCAAGTTTGACTATATGTCACACTCCCCCGTCATACTCATGTTGTCTAAGAAGGGACTTGATGGGAAGAGCTCTTACCTTGCAGAACCGAATGAATGGAAACATCCGACTCAAACTTCAGGCAATTCTTGAAGATAATGGTGACTTTACAATCTACGACTCCGATGAAGGGCCTAGAAATGCTGTCGGGGACAGATATGAATACATAGGGGAATTTACAATCAAAGCGCAATACGTTCAAGAAATCGTTGGCTTACTCGGAGGTATGACGGGCGATGATCTTCTAGAAATCATCGAACGGGACTGGGAGCCAACCCAAGGTGAAGGACTTGAAAAATTGATCCGAGAGAGCGGTATTTCATACAACTTAGTAATAGAACGATAACGATGCACTCCATACATGACATTGAGGTGACCGGGATTCGAAATCCTTAACACAACAAAGGACTTGGGCAAACAGTGGTGAAGCGCAGTGATTTATGCAACAACCATCTAGTTGGATGCACACGGTCGTGTAATTGATTCGTCAAACAAATCAGAGAAATCTAACTTGATTATTTGTGCATAGGTTCAAAACTCGAATTTTTTGTGAAGATGCCACCTAGATGTAAGTAATCTCGACCAGGGCAAGCAACGCTGTATTCCGAGAATTGATCTCAAATTACGACACTTAACTGGCTCATGCAGCAATGCTGGATGACTTAAAAAACAATATGTTGGAGCGCGGTCATTCAAAGTTCTGATAAATCGCAGAATCAGGCTTATTTAAGAATTCACCCCACGTAGCACCCTGTGTCTCGATAAATGAGGTGAAGAATTCAGCGAAATCTAGGGTTGGCGGTGAAATTGATGCAAACGTTTTTGCATTTTCAACAGACCAAGCTATTCCAACTTCATTATAGAAAAAAACTTTTAGATGTTGCACCCACAGTTTTTTTGAAAGGTTCAACTTGTGATCATATAGAGCCTTGCACGTGCAATCTGACTCAACATGAGTAGAAAAGGATTTCTCAACATCGTTCCAAGAGTTCCAAGTCAATGGCCAGGGTTTAAAACCTTCCCATCTGTCCTTAACACCTGCATCAGCAGCCCAATTTCTAATCGCTTCAATATCTAAATGAAGAAAGATGTCTTGTTTGCTGTGCTTAGCAATACTTATGTAGCGGCTATCAATATCAGTTTGATTAGTTAATTCAAATCCAGTACCGAGTGAGATCGAAAAACGTGATTCAGGGATCCCTAGTGAATTCTTTCCTTTGTTCTTGAGAGTTTGAGCAAGCTTCTTTTCACCAGAAATGCCCTCTCTCGATTCTTTGTCAATCATCACAGCAATGTTTCCACCTACAGCAGGTATCACTTGGAGTTCGAATAAATGTTCAAGGTCGCGGACTCCTTGCCCGCTAATTACGCGAATACCCTTATTGTTAAATAATTCCAAAAACCATTCCTCCAGAATCACTTTGTCAACGTAACCTTCTACAAAGAGCCACTTGGTTACCATCAGTGTTGCTTGACCATCTGTAACACCTACAGATTTCATAAAATCATCAAGCACACTTGGATGAAGAATCCTGGGATAGATGCAGATTTTTTTACCCTTACTTTCAACTCTTTTAACATTGAACTTCACTAAATTCTGACCTGTGATGTTAAAAATCTCTGGACTATGCGTGGCAATAAACATTCTTGCACTGTGTAAAATTGAAAGTGTTTGTAACCATTTACAAACAGAGGAGATTGCAGCAGGATGCAAAAACGCTTCAGGTTCGTCAATTATTAACTCGGTTACAGAGAAATCAGGTATCACTTGCCACTTTTGCAATTCCCTCAAGTCCTGACTTGCGTCGAGCATAAAACATGTTTTATTTTCTTCACTATCAAGTGTCATAGACATTCTCGACAAATAGCCACCTTCAAATTTGAGATAAGAACTTTCACCAATGTTTCTTTTTTGGAGCCTTAACGGGCTTGAAAGCATGATGTTCACAGCAATACTCAAAACAAGTGTTATCCAACGATAAATTCCAGAACCAGCATCTTCTAGGTTGAAATCCACATTTGATGCAAGCCCCTCAAGTAAGTCGTCGAGATCTAGTTTCTCATCAAAAGTTATAACCATTGGCGGTGCATCAGTTTTTCTATGCAAAGAAACATCTATTCGATCATCTTTGCTGATGTCATCAGGAGCTTTAAATGTAAAAGCAAAAGTAAATTCATCCGAAATAAAGCTAGGCAACAGATTTGTTGCAAGCTCATGAAGCCAGAATGCAGCCATTCTTACTGCCCCATTTGGACCACCTGAATCATTGTCATGGGTATACCACTTATATTCCGACAAATCGCCCCAACGGGGAGATGAGAAATACAAGGGGTTATCGGGGTCAGTCTCAATAGAATTTGCAATATTCCCGATTGCATGTGTCAAATTATACGAAAGATTATTTCGATCGTCATCAGCAAGAGTCCTGTAGGGCAAGTATTCCCAATACCAACCTATGTCAAAAAAGCCAACTGATGAATTACCTATATTATCTGTAACCAATGGAAAATAAATATGATCATCATCAATTAAAAGAAATTCTGTCGATCGAATGTCTTTAAGAACGCCAAGATCGTACTCCCGAAAATTTATTTTTGAAAATTTTCCTTCTTCCGTATTCAATTGAACGGACGAGCTTAAAAAATGCTCTACTTTAATTCCGCAATCATTGATAAAATAAGAACGGTTTATTCTCCCGTACAGAATCCAATCGCCATGACCAATGAATGAGTCTCTGTCAGGGTCGTGCCAAAAAAATAGATCGGAAATGAGAATCTTTAAGAAAGTGTTTATTGCCGTTTCTGACACCTCACTAAAAAACCGTTCTCGTAATTCATACCAAATAGAAACCAAATTCGCAGATGTAGTAGTTGGCTCAGTATTTATCCATTTTAGGAGAGTGTCGAAGTTAAAGTCAGGATAATCAAGGCTGTCTTCAAAGAAGAATCCACTAAAACGCTCAATAACAGTACGTAGAAATTCATCATCTTTGTTGCCTAACAACGTGAAATCACCGTAGCTTCCAGGAGGCGCTTTTCTAATGCCATCGGGCTCGAACAATGGTGAACTTGGATTTATTTTTAAGAGTAATGCACACAACCGCTCAACCTTCAATCGAGGATTGAGGGAATCGCTCACACAATTGAGTAGACGTGTTTTTCCTGCACCATTTGCTCCGAAAAAAACATTAATCCTATCTAGATGTACTCCGGTACTTTCGAATCCTTCAAGGATTTCCTTTGCGTATAGCCCTTTTAGTTCCATTTATGTATGGTAGCAAGTTTGACAATTAAAATTGCAAGACACAATGCACAATGTAACCTTGCAATTTATGAATTATAAATCAATTGTAGCTTCTGGCAGAAAGTCTGTCGACTAAGCAACTCACTCTAAACGTTTTTTTAGATACACATCGATGAAGAGTTGCTTCACTTGCAATGATCGTAACCTTTGACTTTGCTCTTGTAACTGCAGTGTAGAGCAACTCTTTTGACAACGCCAAAGATTTAGAATCGGGCAAAGAAATAATTACATTCTCATACTCGCTACCTTGAGATTTGTGAATTGTCATTGACCAGGCGGTTTCAGCTTGTCCTATTTGACCCTCTAACCTAATTCGTTGGTTATCAACAGACCCGAAGAATCCAGCTCGATTGTCGTTTTCCAAGGCAAGGAATCCAACGTCACCATTTGCGAGTCGTTTTGAGTTTGAGAGGATTACTGACTGCTCATTCTGAGTAATCAGAATAGGTGCACCAATTGGGAATCGTTGAAAATTTCCCAATTTGTCTTCAGGGAGACTCCGCAGAACCGTCTCTCGCCACCAGCCAACTGATCCTTGTCCTTTGTGAGTTGCACAAAGGACAACTTTCTTAGTCAACAACTTAAAACAATCATCAATGCTATGAGCAACAGCATTTGCCCTAAGTTCACTCGCCCAATCAAGTACCTGAGGAACGATAAACGAAGGCTCCCTATGCCATTCAAGGGAATCAGAATCAGAATTCAGAAGGTCAAGAACAGTCGTGATTTCCCCACCATTTATAGCAAGTGCCAAATTATTAATTTCGTCTTTGAATCGATAGTTAACAGTGAGTTCCGACACGAGGCAACTCAGAGAGCCTTGACAGCCATCAACAACGTCTCTGAGAACTGCTCCGACATTTACGGATGCCAACTGATCAGCATCGCCAACAAGCACCACATGAGCATTAGCTGAATGTTGGAGCAACTTAGCAAGAAGAGTGAACTCGAGCATTGAAACTTCGTCCACAATGACAAAGTCATGTGCCAATGTACGTAAGGACTTCGTATTGTCAGGACGAATTCCAAGAATTCTGTGAACTGATCCAGATCTCTCGTCTATCTGAATAAATCTTTCTAGATCAGTAATTGATTCTCCAAGAGAATTGAGCTGTTTTTCGATAGCTTCTCTCATTCGCACTGCGGCTTTAGCCGTTGGGGCACATAGAGCAACAGAGTAAGTCAGAGAGTGCATTTCAGCATGTTGTTTAAGCCCAATTAACAATGAAGCCACGACGGTTGTTTTTCCTCTTCCCGGCCCACCGGTAATTATTGAAAGCCTTCGCTCCAGTGCATTACGAATAGCCTTAAGTCCAACTCCACTCAATTGCATTTTTGAAATTCCTTCTAGAAATTCATCTATTTCAAGACCTGGTGTTGGACTGAGGGTTTCTGCAGACTCAATAAGAGCCGTTGCTATGACCTCTTCTGCATGTGCAAATCTTCTAAATGCTATCGAGATGTGTCTATCATCTTCAATCGATATGACAAGTGGGGCACCCGAAATTGATACTTCAGAGTGCAGCATCAATTCTTCTGCCACTTCAGGACCCATTGCAAGTAAATCTTGAACTCCAGTCATAATTTCTGCCAATGATGGTGCGTTATCTGCTGTAATTAAATCGCCATCCTCACCCCTAACAGTCCACAACTGTTCAGTCAATAAGCGATTAATTTCTTCGCTTTTGAGTGATAGCGCAGCATGGTCATCACGTACGGATCTGGCTACTAACAACGCTGTAAGCGCAGCATTGACTGTGAGATCTCTACGATCTCCTAGCCGCTGTAGAGAATCGACAAGTAGGTAATCATGATCAGAAAATACAGATTGCCATAACTCATTCCGTCCCCAGAGTTCACGAAAAATCATATCGAATCTCCTCGAAGGCACGACGATGCCTTTTTAGTGAGTTCAGGTGGAATTGACCAGTGAAAAATACCTTCGTCTGCTTGAGCATCGGAAAGTCCTGCTCCTCTCAGGTAGTAGTAAGTCGCTCCGCCTAAGTGTCTGTGCGGTTCATAGTCAGGTAGACGAGCAGTGAGGTGGCGATGTAGGGCAACCGAGTAGATAAGTGCTTGCAGCGGATAACCAGAAGAGGCCATTTCAACCGAAAGTGAGTTGTAACTGAAGTCGTTCGTCGATGTGAGGCCATTCGATTTGTAGTCAAGAACCATGTACTGACGCTTCCCTACCAATGTTGGGGCAACTAAGTCGATGCTTCCCGAAAGGAATCCCTGTGACAGCCTCAACTGGGAAGGTTGCTGCAGTAATGATTCGAAGAAACCTTTAAAAGGACCGTCTGGATCATTTTCAACGACCAATTTGGCAAGTTCGATTAATACATCAGCTTCGCCTTTGACGCTAGTGAGAGGCATTGTGAATCGCATTTCAGAGGTTGTCTTCTGCGTAGCATCTTTATACGAATTTAAACTCTGATTCCCCCATACAGCTCCGAGCGGTCTATTGAGTAGGCGCTGAAACACAGGAACAACATCATGTGGCTCGATAAGTCCGTAGCGCTTGAAATGTTTTTTAATGGTTCGATAGAGTGCATCTTCGTCATTCGACTCGATTTTTCCGATTACATCCTCAAAAGTGGCATGGAGTGCATTTCCGAGATCTGCACCTCTTAGGTTTCCAAAAGTGTAGAAACCCCTTCGACCCTTTTGTATTTCCACAATGCTTGAATCATCGTCTTCGCTTGATGAAGGATTGTCTTGCCCTTCAAAAATCGGATTATCAAAATTTAAATGAATGTTTGAGTAGGACCAACGTCTGTAGGGTTCGCGAATCGATCGTTTCTGTTCAATCACAGAAACATTCTTCAGATGCTCATTATTTAAGGTTCCAAAACGAATCTCTGCTGAAGCAAGTTCCTCTTGCTTCACTTTCACAACAAGTGGCCCCCCCTCAAATCGTCTATCTGCCCATGGTTCTGAAAGTGATAGCCATGCTGGAGTACGAAGCGGAGACATGTCGTCATTGAGCCACCCAATAAGGACATTGGTTGCTCTGGTAAGAGCTACATAGATAAGTCGATCGCTTTCTTCAAAACAAGAACGTGCTGAAAGAGCTTTCCTTCCTGTCGAGTCAAGAAGCACGCTCAAGCTATCGATAGTTCTTCCGTATTCATGATTATCAGTACAGACCAGAGGATCCTGGCCTGTTGTTTCCAAGTTAGGAAGCAGCACGACAGGAAATTCCAGCCCTTTTGCCGCGTGCATGGTCATTAATCGAACTGCATTTTCATCACTTTCAATCCTTCTTTGACCATCTACTTCATCATTCTGAGTATCAGCGTCTGTAATAGCATTTTCAATCCACTGCAAAACTTCGCTAAGGCCGTTAAATGAGGGAAATTCATCTGCAATAACCGCAAAAATGTGTTCAATGTCAGTGAAGTTTCGTTGTCCTCCCGGATGGGAAAGAATGAAATTAGCAAATTCTTTGCTCATAACTGAACGTTGAAGTTCACTAAATCCTTTTTTGGAAATCGCAGCAACTAATTCATTCGGGCCGTCAGAAGAGGTGAGAAGGCTGAAGAACCATGAGGCACCGAGTGATCTCCACCTACGCAGATCGGTAGGATTATCAAGTGTCCAAAGTAGCCAACGAACCTGTGAGGCTGCAATCGAGGAGAACACAGAGATGGTTCTTGGGACCACATATGGAATGTGGTGTCGACCAAGTTCATATTGCAAATCTTGTAAAAATCGTTTAGTGCGGCAAAGGACAGCAATGTCAGAATACGACCAGTTTTCTCGGAATTTATTTGATTCCTCTGTTAAAAGAACATCCGAGGTCAATCTCTGAATTTCCAGTACTACATCTTTTATTAATGCTTCTCTATTATCCCCATTTAGTGAAACTTTTCTTAAATCTCGAAGAGTAAACAGTCCCTTCCCGTCATTCAAATGTGGAGGAGACAACACTTGTTCATAGTAAATACCCGAAAGACCTTCGCTGGGGGGAATAAATTCGTGAGAAACGCCTTCTGGAGAGTAGAACTGATTTAATTGATTTAACAATCCAGAATGTGAACGGTAATTCATTTCCAGGGAGCTGGACATCATCGAATCATCAGAATCAATGATTTTCTGAATGCGCTGCATTACGCTGACGTCACCGCCACGGAAGCTGTAAATCGCCTGCTTGGCATCGCCCACCACAATTATTGGCACTTTTTTAGCACCATTAAGGAACAGTGATGAAAAAATGTCCCATTGAGCAGCGTCAGTATCCTGGAATTCGTCAATAATTACAAGTTCGAATTGGTCACCCATGCGACGTCTAACTGATCCAATGTCATTATGAATTTCATTAACCAAAGTACCAATGACTGAATTAAAGCTCGAAGATTGATGCACTTTTCGTAAACGTTCTTCAAATTCTTGGGCCTTCACTACCAAAGCATGAAAAGTGAGTATTGCACGAACTTGAATTGAATTTTCATCAGTAACCGATTGTGCTGGGGAGAAATGAACGAGTGACTTCTCTCGATTTACACCGCCCATTGGAATCGAAATCTCGAGTGCTTTTGCGATTTGATCAGCCAACCTATTAGTTTTATCCCCCTTAACATTAATTTGTTCAAGTAAAGAATTTAAGTTTGAAGAATTATCCTCAGCCATCCATGTGAGAGCCTCTCGAGCTGCTCGCCTGCACATTTCATTTGAATTACTTGTAGTGGATTCCTGACCAAACTGAACAAGCGAAGCAAACGAATGGATCGTTCGAGCATTAACTTCGCCAATGTTTCTGATTGAGTTTTGACATCTTGATTTAATTATTGAAGAACCTTGTGATTTAAGCTTTTCACGAAAATGCTCAATCCATATTTCATCATCGTCTCTCAATCGTTCTCCTGCTTCAAACCTTACGATCTCGTTAGAAAACTCCTCTAATTTTTCTCGAAGCCTAGACCTAAGTTCGCCAGCTGCGTCGCGGGCAAAGGTGACCATAAGAACATTAGATGGATCTCTTCCTTCACATTCAATCAACCATCTTGCAGCGAGGTGCGTAACGGTCCACGTTTTTCCTGTCCCAGCACTCGCGTTCACCATGCAGAGCGGTGGAAGAACGTCCACAGGACCAAAGATGGGATCAAAGAACTTCATTTCGCCTTCTTTGCAGCTTTCGCTAATTTGACTTGTTCATCCCATTTGAGAAGTGGTAAATACTGTTCCAGTAATTCAGGATTGGCTTCTTCATAACGTCGAACTATTCTCTCAGTAGCCGTATTTCTTGACTTTGAAAAATTTTTGGCAAGTTCCATAATAAAATTACTAATCTTCTGTTCCTCCGCCAATCTAAAGAACGATTGGACATCATCACCGAAGATCATCTTAAAGAGTGGCTCGTCAATGTCTTTGAAAAATCCTGATCCAGACTTAATCCCTTCGACCCAAATAGGTGTCGTGTATCTACCTATCGCTACAGGGTGCAATAGACCCTCAACATAAAGGTTCGTTAACTGAGTGAGTAATTGAATTGCTTCAATCCTGTCTCCGGAATATCGGTAGGAAATCTGGGGATTAGGTGCACTTTTCTTTCCATCATTTGGCCAAAATAGCGTTGAGACTGGAGAACCAGCAACCGAGTCCGGTTGATTAACTTTCATTACAAGCAAATCAACCATCATCGAGAGTGAATCCCTCCTATCTTTAGGGCTGTCAAGTGAATTTGGATAAAAACGGAAGGTCGATGGAACGCCTGGACTGCCACCATTTTGCGCTGAAAAATCTTTAAATACTGTCCAAGGACGTCGTTCATCAGGTATTGACAATCGCGGTGTGAGTGTTAAGCCATTTTCCAAAGAAATCGGAGCGTAAAAAGCCTCGCTCTCAACCTCGTCGAGAGAGTCATAGCAAGCAAGATCTTTAATGAACCATTCAGCTACTTCATTAATTTTTGCATCAAATCGCACGTCATGGAAAACCTTGTTGATGTCCTTCCCCATTGATTCACGACTCAAAATTTCATCAAACATATCTCTGCCAGATTTTCCGTATACTGAATTTCGTAGACCAGCGAGATTTTCAATAATTTCGAGACGAAGATTGTGATTTGTTAGAGCGCTGTATCCAACTCTTGGAACGTCTTCATCCAATTCAATTCGACCAAGATCGTCACCAAGTAATCCACGCTGAACAAAATGAGCTGCAGAATTATTTAAAAAACGTTGTAAGTCTTTTATAGATAGTGATTCAATAATGACTTCTCTGTCTGACAACTTTTCAGCAATTTGTGACATTGCTGCAATGTTTGCCACTTGAAGAGGCTCACACTTTGGAGAATTTATAATCGCATCACCTAGATTTTTGTATCGAGAATCGAAAGAAATACTCAGATCCTCTTTATCATTTGGAATTACAAAAGCGTGCCGAGCTCCAAAAGAAATAAAGTTAATTGATTGGTCTCCAATAGATTCGAGAAGCTCCTCAAGCACAACAGATTTCTCTGTAGCCTCTCCATTCAACTCATTGCGATTGGTAAAACTAAAATACACTCCGTTCTGTGCAGCGTTGATGGTTAGCAGAAGAGACGCAAGAACGGCTGCTCGCGGATCAGGGTCACCGGGCAGGACTGGAAACATTGCGCTACTTCGTAGGGAAGCGGTAGGGAAACAATCCTCATCTAATCCCAAAATGAATACATACTTATAACTTGAATTTGGCATTGAAGAAATAGGTGCAACATGAACTCCGTAGCGACCAAAAGCCTGGGCACTCATACCGCTCGATGAGATAAATTCCCAGTACTGGCGAAAGAACTCGAAAGAAACCTCAATTGGAGTCTCCCGATCAGCGAAGTCATTCGCAATTTTTTCGAATCCACGTACAAGAGACTCATCTCTGATCTCTGAACTATTAAGTAAGTGCGAGAAGTTATTAACAATCCATTCAGTCCAACCAACCATTGAGTTTTTTTGATGTGATTCAAGATCTATTTGTGCGGATTCAATAGCATCAAGAACTTTACGAAGTCCTCCTACATAGAAAATGTCATTTCCGGTGCCTAATTGATCTACATCATCTAAGTTATCTGGCATCATTGCGGTGTATGCAAGTCGATCGAAAAATCGTCGCCAAGTACCCACGTCATAAGAAGTCGTAAAGAGCTCGAGATGGCTTCTTTGCTCTTGGCTTGCCCCGAACACAACGTGGGCCTCTTTCGTCAGAACACCGATTCTAGAAATGTCTTCTTCTGAGAGTTGTAATGAAGCAATGAGCGACGGGTACTGAAGGAGTCCAACAATCTGATTCGCTGTTAGATAGTTTCCAATGAGATTGAGTAACGAAGAAATCAAGTTAGCCTTATTTTTCAGGCCTTTAATTTTTTTCTCAACAAGTTCATACGGGACTCTCGGCTGACGTTCTCCTTCATTTGAAAATGTGTCGTAATCCCAGTGTCTAGCTATGAATGGAAGAAACTTATCAATAGCTGGACTTGTTACTAATATTTCATGAGGTTCGACATCGCTGTTTTCAAGGTGGTGAAGAATTTGATCGCGAATTATTTCTACCTGACGAGATGCACCTACTCCACCGTAAAATCCCACAGACCCGTCTCCCAGAAGCTCTTCAGCTGATGATTCTCCAGCGAGATGAATTTTTAGGATGTCTAAATCCTTAGTTTCGTGCTCAGAAACAATGTATTTAAATTTAACTCCAGCTCCTCTCCAAAGACTCAAGTGCTCATCAATAGATTTCCACCAGCTAATTGGTGTACGTGACGAATTACTGACATCTGCACTACTGCGCGGGTCAACGACAAAAACTCCAATGCTGCTCTTAGTTGCCAGTGCCTCAACTATTTTGATAAAACTTGTTCCGCCTGGTGCATTGTCCATTCCATAAAGTGCTATGTACTCTGGGAAGTCACAGAGTCCTTGTTTAATAGCGTTCAAAACATTTTTTCGCTTTGCAAGTGGACCATGGAGGACCCATTCTTCGCTTTTTAAAAGGAGGTGGCTTGATGGTGATAAGTCAGAAGTACTGAACACGCCGCTTCTCCAGCGGACTCCGTCGTCAATGGTGGAAGCCTCCGCCAGTACAGCGGACCAGGATGTCTCTCCTTCGGACAATTCAGCCAGTCGAACAGCTATTGCACTCTTGTCCCATCTAACATTTGGTAATCCCAGTTTCGTTAGCGCAATCTCCTCTACAAGTCCTACAAACTCTTCTGGAAATAAATATTCAAAATTTGAAGCAACAGCGGCGTCACCCTCGCCAGTAATCGCATAATCCCAGTCAAGTCGCTGCCGCATGGCTGCCGACGAGACAACGACCCAGGGAGACTCGAGAACATCTGATTCACAATTTTTCATCCATGAGTGAAATGTTTTCGGTAAGTCTCGTTGAGATTGAATAACGTGGAAATCAATGCCAGGCTTCATTACTTCCACTCTTCGGACATGGATCTTGAATTGCAAACAGTCAGAAACATTGTTTCAACAATCACTCAATTCACAGCAAACTCTCATGTTCATTCTTCCCGCATTCCTTCTAAATCCATTGGGAAAGCCAACAAAAGATCGCTCACTCATCTGCAAGTTGCGGATCTGGTTCAATTTGAAGGTCCTCCAGAAAGGCGGCACTCCACTGCTGCTACTTCCATCAATTTGATAAGCCACCAATACATCATCACCTCCAATTTGGCCCACATGACCGGGTACGACGACGCGATGATGACCTTGATAATCGAATGCGCCGAAACGACGGGACCTTAACCAGTCACAATAAATATCGTAGTGCTCCATGTCCCCCCAAATAAATTAGCGACAGCGGTCATTCTGATTTGTACGAAACATCCAAACCAAGATGTCGATAACACGAAGCTCGCTGATCTCCGATGGAATGCCAGGCTGCTTATGCATGTTTGCTACTCCCTGCTGAATTGAAACCTGGCATGTCACCATTTCAGAGATGATGCTGTCCCAATAAGTTCCATTGCCATCACCCTTAGCCTTTCTGTCGGCTATCGATCCCTTTTTATCGAGGATTGGAATCAAAGCTGGGCGTTTCCGTGCAAGTGGCTTAGTGCGCGATGGTGGTGCATCAGTTGTAACGCCAACCAGACCTCCGATGAGATCCCACAAGAGATCCAGATCGGATCGAAGTTGCGAACCTTGAACTGCGCTATAAACATTTGCCGCTACGGGAACTCGATTCAAAACGCAGTGAAAGTGAATGGCGCAATTGGCGTTAACGCAGGTGAGTGACACGCGTTTATCAGAGTTAAATCGAGCTATTTTTCTGGAGATGTCGGACGGACTCCAAAACTTTTCCATGCTTAATGAGCCGACAGAGTACAAGTCTGAAGCGCTCATAGTGAATGGATCTTTGTCAAGACATAAATCAAACACCGCGCCTGAGTAATTTGAAAAATAGTTTTGTAGCCACCGTGTTGAACAATCAAGTTGAGATTGATGAATTTGCCCCAATGCATCAGTAATGCCACAACCAGTTCCATTCGTTATGTCAAAGTATTGATCAAAGCGCATTTTAAAATTCTCCTAACTGCATTGCAGTACAACCCAAACGCGTCTGAAGTCTTTTTTAGCATAATCAAGACGATGAATTATGAAATAAATCTTCCCGCAGTCTCCCCACATCATTTCTTCTGTTCCACCTCTGTAGTCTGAACCAAATTGCGCCAGAAGCACCCAGTCTTTCGGATCGCTTCGTACGTCAACTGAAATGCCATCTAAGTTCTCTGGCTCTGCCGACCGGGCAGCCTCAATTTCCTTCAAAGATGCTCTGTATCCCTCGCTAAGGGGATCTCTCGACTGGATTCTGTCTGCAAAACCGAACAACCAGTGATCGCTTCTAATGTGACTACCCCAACCGTAAGAATATTCATAACCTGTATCGTCATCAACATCAAACGAATCCCAGTCAACGTCAGAATATGTTGGCAGCATAAGTTCGGGCACAAATAAAATCTTTTTTTCTTTTGTGATTATCTTGTAACTATCCCAAATATCTTTGATGTATTTCTTGATAATTTTTGCCTTATGCGGGATAAGGGAACGTTCTTCAACATAGATAACTTGTGCAGCTCCTGCATTTGTTTTGCTGAACCCCCATGATTGATTGCTGTCGTAAAAGAAGAACAGAACTCCTTTTGACGGAAGACCAAAGTCCTTTGCATTTGGAATTTCAGCTAAATCCATTTGGGCAATGAATGCCATCGGTTCACCTTGATAAATCGGCCACTCTATGTCGCTAGGGAGGTTAGGGAATCCACCAATCTTGCTAAGCACTTCAGCAGATTTAGCTTTTGGAGCGCTGACCATCTGAATAGACCACTTCGAATTATCGAGGAGTTTGTCAACGAGTTCTTTGCCCAGACCACCCCATTGGAAATCTTTCCTCAGTGCCTTTTTTGCTTTGGTTGTATCTAGCATGCGTCAAACCTCAAATTCTTTTGGGCGTTCACTCATTAGCAACCAATCGCTTCTGCTGGGAAAAAATCTTCTCCCCATTTCGGAAGTATGTGTCCATAAACTCGACCTGGATCTGTTCCCTTGTACCAAACAACTCTCCCCTGCCGCTCAAGCCAATCAACCGTTTCGCTCATGCCACTGATCCCATCGATAGCCCGATCGCCTGCAAATTGTTCACCATTTTTATTAATCGAAGTCTCGAGTCCAAGGCGACTTAGTCTTTCGTCCCAGTGATCCCATCCTTCAGACATTGAACACCACATCATTAAGTTGTCGTCCTCCCAGAATGATGGATTCTCAAGCTTTAGGCTTTCCAACTCTTCTAGAAGTTCTGGACTCCTCTCCCTAAGTGAAGGTTTAGCAATTATGTAACTCGTGAATGATGTTTGCAATGCCATTAAAACTCACCTTCTTCATTTGTTCCAGAATCGAAATCCGGATCAATCATGGTGCCACAGTTCCCGCAGAACTTCTGAGCCGCAGCAATTTCACCGCAGACGTTGCACATGGGAGACAGAACTCCCATTGCAACTACAAACTTTGCCAATTGCTTCATCTTCTTTGCGCGAACGTACACCTTCATTGTCTCGTTAAATCTTGAATCGTCGAATACTGCGGTTAAACCCTTTTTGGGCCAAGAGAAGCAGATCGTGGTTTGGCGAAACTGATCGACGTGAGAGGCAATCAATTGTTTATCCGCATTGAACAATTCAGCTTTAGCTAGAGCAGCTGATGCTGATGGCATCAAAAACACCATGCTGTGCTTTCCAGCATCGGAGTTCTTCACCAGCTTCATAATCTGTTTACGACGTTTTTTGTCCATCGCACTGATAGCTGGAAACCTGTAGTTATTTTCAAAAACCATTTAAAGCTCACTTTTCTCGGTCGTACTGTGAAATACACATGGGCCGGCTTGGCCCTTAGTTTGATAGTACATAGCAGACAACAATGAGGCCCTTTGCGGTGTGATGAATAAATGATACGGACTCGAAAACCCAGGTATTAATGGTGTTTTCTGATTGCTTAATGCTGAAGTTGTCATTAGATGGGTGCCGGAAAACTGTCTTATTCCCATTCTGAGGAATTGGGCGAACTTGGCGAGAAGAAGTATTTTTTCGCCTTCAGAAGGGATCTTTTAATCTCTGAAAAGAGAAACAACACACTTTCCAATTTGCCTCGTGACGTTGGGAACCTATCGTTCATCTTTGAGCGTGCTTTCTTCAAGAATCTCAGTGAGATGTGCAGCGGAAACTGCATGATCAGAATTATGAAAAGCAAACTTGACCAATAGTTATCTGCAAGCACGAATGCAGGTATCCAGTACGAGAGAAAGTACGCCAAACAAATGAAGACCCAGGACTCA
>Ga0208622_1000192_pt1 | contig 28390 bp, 43 predicted proteins | sample CryBogCBH12Jul09_FD_184621 | JGI IMG/M metagenome (GOLD analysis project Ga0208622, IMG submission 184621) | Freshwater microbial communities from Crystal Bog, Wisconsin, USA - CBH12Jul09 (SPAdes) | ecosystem: Environmental > Aquatic > Freshwater > Lake | place: Crystal Bog, Wisconsin, USA... | reverse complement strand
ACATGCTTTGGGACCCAAAAACGAGCATTTTTTGTGATACGCCCGGACTGCATTTTGACAAGACGCCCCGAGGCTATTTGCCGAAATTCAAAGCCAAACCTTCGCGCGCCATTTCCGGCTGGCATTTTGAATCCAAGATTGAGGCGGATAACACCAAGAATTATCCCGCGCAAACGGTGATCCACATTCAGCCCACGGACGCGCTGGTGACAACGGGCATCCGCGATGCCGCCAATCCTTCCGGCCCGCTGGTGAAGTCGTGCGCGGGTTATTGGGTTTCCACGCAAGCCGTGGCGGCCAAGAAAACCGTGGGCGGCAACGATGTTTGGAACCTGCCCCAATATCCGTATCCCAACGCCGCCAACATGGACGATCCGGCGAACTTCTGGATTTACCTGGGCGAAATGGATTGCGGAGCCTGACCAATGGGCGACACGCGCAAACGCCAATGCTGTTGCGGCTGCAAAGTCGGCGCGGTGATTCCACGCTGGTATAACGTGACGCAGGTGCGGCAGGCGACGGGGACGAATACTTCGTGGACCGTGGCGAATGCCGCGCCGTTTTCGCGGCTGGATTTAACTTACGATGTCAGTTCTTATGGCGGTCATGCGTGCGCTACCGCGCCGCCCGGATTCTGTAATACGAAAGGCAACTGGGTCATCGAAGGCGATTTGAACGGCGTCATTTCGCAAGCCATCACGGATGGGACGGATGACATTCTGGCGTGTGACGCGCCGGATGCCACGCACTATACGCTCGACCATAATTGTTATCAGCAATTTCCGTCTGTGGGCGCGAGCGGCTTTATCACAGGCGAAAGTTATCGCATCACCACGGCTGGCTCGACGGATTTTACTGCCATCGGCGCGGCGAATAATAATGTCGGCACGGTGTTCGCGGCGACGGGCGCGGGCAGCGGCACGGGCGCGGCGCAAATGGTGGCGGATATGCGTGCGCCAAAGTTGTTCGGCGCGCAATGGATTTTGGCGCGGAAAATGTGGCATGGTGCGCTACCGCTGAACAGTCAGGACCCTTGCACACTGCTTCCGACGAACACCGCCGACCAAACAAAGTATCTAAAAATCAATCGCGTTTGTAATTATACGCGCACGGTTATCACAACCGGCTCGCTATCCGCCGGAACTACCGCCATCGGGACTTATGTTAGCCAAGCGGAGGTTGATAGATACACTGGAAAATTAACCCAATCATCAACCGCCGCAATGACAGATGTAACATTTGATTATTGGAATGAAGGTGATTTGGTAAAATCAGCGGACGCCTTGGTTTCAATCATTAACTCCACCAACCCGCAATGTGATACGGTTGGATTTGAAATCGTCCCCGGCGCAGAGCAGGGCAGCTTGCCATACACCGGACCGCTTTCGTTGACTGATTTGCAGACAAGTATTTCCAATTGGTTTTCAACTTTTTGGGCGATGGTTGAGATTCCCGCGCCGGACGGCGGCGGGAATGGAAGCTCTAGAACATTTGCATGGAACGCGGCGACACTAACCAGCACTGAATTGATTCTGGATTTCACCGCGCACAACATTTCCAATCAGCCAAGTGCTGAAAATCCAAGCCTTAATTACACGATGGATTTGTCATGGAACTTTCGCGTTGAGGTGACTCTTTCAGTTCCCTACACCGCCGCCGATTGCTATGCGGATTTTTTAACATTGCAAGCGGCGTGGAATCTGAGCGACCTGACGCTGGCAAAATTTCGGCAGGACGAAAAACTTGCTGCCGCGCCGTTGGTGATTTACGACGGTGTGCAAACGCCAACTCCGCTGCCGTTTTCAGTTCCGATAATTTACAACTCATACGCCGTTAATGGATATGCGATTTCTGGTGCGACAACGATGGACGATTACAATTCGCCAATAGCGGATTCAAATGGAATTGCGCCGTTTCACACTTACGAAAATCCGGCCACACTTCCATACATATATGATTCATCGCTTTCATCACCTCAAAAATGGTCGCCTACTTGGGCGCAAATCGCTTGGCACGACCCTTACGATTTAGTTTGGAAATACCCAGCCGGTTCAACGATGGCCACGGGCGGACTGGAAGATGCCATCACCAAGCAAGTCGCCTATGCGGGCGCGACGCTGCTGACTGGATTGCTCACGGGCAATATCCTCGCGCACACGATGAATGGCAGTGGCCGACATTTCTGGTTCAAAGCGGAAGTGTGGGAGCGTCAATCATCGGCTGGACCTGACCCCGCCACGCCATACACTTGGAACCTGACGCATCACGGCGATTTCAGCGACACGAATTTGCCGGAAGTCGCAATGCGCTGGATGTCGAAACCCGAAGCGCAATACGACCCCGACAGCGTGCCAAGCGGCATCGCGCCGGACGGTAACTTTCCGCAGGCGTGGTGGAGTGAAAAAGGCGGCGTGCTCAAGGGCGGCAAATACGTTCAAGCGACGCAAACGTGGCCAGCGCAAAAGTTCTGCCGTCCGTGCGGCGTGGACAAATACGCCGTGAAGATGGAAACGGTCTGCTGCTTCACTGGTGATGCGACGGCGGGCTTCAACATCACTTTGACCAACAACGCGACGACGTTGCCCGCTGGTGGCGATTACATCCTTGTCGGCGGTGTCGGCATCTTTCAGGTGAACACGGTGGTTGCTGGTTTGCTGACGACGACATCCACCACGCCGATTGACATTTTGCCAGCGGGATTAGGCGACCAAAGTATCGCCAACGGAGATTTTCTTGGTGTCTTGCGGTGGATAAATTACACGCAGTATGGCGCGTCGTTCACCAGTCCGGCGGGCATTGAATTGCGTGTGCCAGTGACGACCAGCTACGCCAGTGGCGTATTGACCGTGCTACCAACTTCGCCGCAGCCGTTCCTGCGCAAAGACCCTACCATTGCTGCGATTCGTGCGGTGAATCTTTACGATGCCAACATGACCTTGCTGGCGAGCGGATTGGTTTTAGCACGCACAGACGATTCGACTTTCACCGTCACCACCAGCAATCATCCAACCGCAGCGTGGATGATGGACACGGGATTTGCCGCTGCCATTTCCGCCAATGCCGCAACCGATTGGACGAAATACGACGGCACAAGCAAGAAAACGGGCGTGAAGTTTGAATGGACATTTGACCAACGCGCCGCCGCCAAAGTCGCAGCTTTGCAACCACCGTGGCTTGGTGGCAACGGCACAGCGGGCAGCGGCTTGGTCGGCTGTCTGGAAAGCGGTTACACCAACGCGCAATACAATTTCACTGGCAACTGTCCCGCCGCCATCGGTATCGTGCCGTTTTATTCACCGCCGGCAGATACCAGCGGCAACCAACCCGACCAAAACAGCCAGCCCCCGGAAAATCAGCCCGTAGAACAATTTCCAAACCAAGAAATGTTCGATTTCCCGGCGGTGGTCATGTTCGATGATTACTACGGCGCACATTGGCAAGCCGCCATCATGCTCACCGCGACGGATGCGCTTTGGGAAAGACCTTTCGTGCCGGACTGCACCAACACTATCACATGGATAGAAGATGATGGCTCTGGCAATTCTGGTTCTGATACGACGAAATACTTTGCACATCATCCATTAGTTGAGGCTTTGGCATCTGTGCCGTCCGGCTGCGCGTTGCCAGTGGGCGTTTATCTGCCGTATGACATCGCGCACAATCAAGTCGTGCCGCCAGCCTATCCGAACGGCATCGCCGTTTCCGCTGGCAATACGGCGGGCTATTATGAGGACATTGCGACTGAATACGGCTTTGCCCTGCTCGCTTGCGCGACGATAGCTGCTGCCCGTCCATTCAGCGCGGATTACACCAAGTTCGTGTCATGCTGATAACGATTTTACCAGCGCGGGCAAAGGTGTCGCCAGCCAAGCCAATGTTTGACCGCGCAAAGCTCATTGCCGCGCCGGAATTGCAAACCGCAAGGCTGGCGATATGTGCGCCCTGCCAATTCAACGTCGGCGGGATGTGCAAACAATGTTGCGGCGGCGTCCCGGTCAAAACGCTCGTCAACCTGACCGCCAGCCGTTGCGGACGCCACTTTTGGAAGGAATAAAATTATGAAAAAAATACTGCTCACCCTGCTGCTGCTCACCGGCCTCCGCGCCTCGGCGTTCGACTGGACGTATTCGACCAACCTGTTTTGGTCCATCACCACGCCCACAAATATCTTTTGCGGCACCAATTCCACCGACCCCGCGCGCGACAGCTACATCGTCATCTGGAACAAATTGAATGCCGACATCAATCTCATGTGGCAGCGGATTTTGACTGGCACCAACGGCGGGGGCGGCGGGGGTGGCGCAACGGTGGACGTAACGAACGCCGTTACGGGCGCGCCAGGCACAAGCGTTTTGGTGACGAATCTCGGCACCACCGTTGCGGCGGTATTTCAATTCACAATCCCCGCCGGAGCGCCGGGCACGAATACCATCACCAACACGATTACCGCCTACGCTTTTTCCAATCAGTTTTTGAGCAGCGCACAGATTACCACCTATTCCACGAATAACATCACCTGGGGCACGTCCAACTTTCTAGCGCGCGTCAACGGCCTGTATGATTGGAAAGTGAATTTCGGACAGCTTGGCGGTGGCGGTATGGCACCGGGAACAAATGTGAACGGTCAAATTAGCGGCAGCTACAACGGCACGAATGGTTGGTTTGTCATCACCAATGGTTTCCGAACAACCAACATGATTTCAGTCAGCGCCACCGGCGCGGGCGGTGGCCTTGGTAACGCGCAACTCTACGCGGTGGACCATCCAGAGCTTTTGAGCCGGACAAATTTATTCTTTGGGCAATACGTCCGGTTCAACGCTCCATCCGATCCAAACGACGCCGCCACCAAGACGTATGTTGATACCGCCGTCGCAAACGTAAAAAGCGGTAATTTCACCAGCTACACCGACACGAATAATTGGTTTCACTTCATCTATTCGATCAACAATTTCACAATCTTCGACATGGCCAACCAGTTGCTTTACGTCCCAATTCAAAGCTTGGTGATGGATGGCACCGGAACGAATGTGGTAATGGTCATCGCCAGCACGAACCTGACGAGTGGCTTTACGGTGTTGAGTTCAACCAATCTGAACCTTGGGAGCGCCGGCTTTGTTCCTTACTCGAATTGGACCACCAACACCGCCGGCGGTTTAACCACCTTCACCATGCCAATCAATTTCGCCGAGCAAATGCGCTTTTATCGTGTCCGCAGCAGCAGCAGCAGCAGCAGCGCATTTTATGTGCCACTCGCGTTGAATGGCGGAGCTTTGTATCCGTCAAACACCTGGAGTCTGGCCACGATCACCAACGGCATGAAGGCCGGGGACATTATCACGGTCAATTCCAACGGCTTGAAGCTGGTAGATGTCTGGATGTCCAACAGCACGCCGGTTTTGAAACCCCACTGGTAGCGTTTGACTTTGGCGGATTGGTAGCATGACTGCCAGCCGCTTGCCATTATCGCGCCGCCTTGCGGCGTGTCTAAACTTCGTTTCCGCGCTCGCCATCCTCTTGGCTGGCGCGGCCCATTTATCTGCCGCCACCGTCATTGGCAGCATCCAGGACGTTTCCGCGCGCCCGTATGGTGGCTTGGTGAACACGCTTCAATTCACCCCGTTAAGCTGCCCGCAACGCATCGGCACCAATACCGTTTGGCCGGCGGTGCGGACCATCCGGCTTACCAATGGCGTTTTCAGCGTTAATCTGGTTGGCGGCCTTTACTATTGCGGTCTCGTAGAAGGCCCAATCATGCAGACGCCCAAGACGGTAAAAATCTTGGTGCCGCCGAATGACACCAATGTTTGGCAGTTCAACGATTGCGCAAATCTGGCCACGAATGTTGGCACGTTCCTTTGGACAAATCAGCCGCCCAGCGGAGTGGCAACCAATGTAGATAATGCGCTCGGAACAAATGTGAATCTCTCCGGTAGTTTTAGCGGCAACCTGCAAGGCACGTCCGGCGGCAATGTGGTGACGTATGGGCCTTATCAGAAAGTGACTTTACCGGGGAAATTGGAGGTTGACGATGATGCTGACTTTTATGGAACCACCACGCTGCATGACACGCTTTTCGGCACCGGAGCGCAGTTTTCTGGCAATGTAATGGCATCAACTTTCTATGGTGCCGGCACCGGCTTGGTCAACGTGCCCGCCACCGCCCTCGTCGGCGGCGCGGCCAATCTGACGAATGGCAATGCCTCTACTTTTTTTAGCAGCGGCACAATTCCACCGCAGTTTCTTCCTTCCTCGATTAACGGCACGAACGGGTTGAATGGAACAAACGGCGTCAATGGCCAAAACGGAACCAATACCACTGTTGGATTTTCTGGTGTTTCGACAAACCTTGCATCATGCGTTCTTAACGGAGCGAGTTACAGCAACATTGTCCTTTTACAGCAAGGTTCTCCGCTGGATGGTGTCTATGCCAATCCCGGCACAAGCGCCTATGGCAATGCCAGTGTGACGTTTGTTTCGACGGGAACGAATTGGGCGCGAGGCAGCTTCTCTTACGGCCAGCAATACTACCTTGTCGGTCAGGGAATCTTTTATGGCGCGACAAACACATGGACGAATTGGTGTTTCTTTAGTTACTTCAAAGCGAGCGCAATTTCATTGGCCAGCACAACGGTTTATTCGACAAATGTAAATCTGACGGCTACGCCGCCCGCAACCGGATGGGGGGCATACAGTGGATTAACTCCGAATCCGACCTATTTCCCGGCATCTGCGTATGTGACGACTTTGACGCAACATTTCAATTTGACCACCTACACGAACGGCGTTGTTGTCACGAACAGTTACCAATGAATTTGGCCGAATTCCAGCGCGAGATTGACGAGCGTAACGCGGCGGAATTGGCGCGGTTGAAATGGGACACAGAAATTGTGAAGAAAATTATTGCCGCCGGCTGGCCGGTCAACACATGGCCAGTGAAGCGGTTCAAGCCAGCAAAATGAATATGAACGATCACAAGGGAATCATCGGCGCGGTTGTCACCGGCGCAGGCGGCATGGCGGCTTGGCTGCCCTTCATCAATGAAGTGGTTCAGATCATCGCCGGGCTGGTGGCCATCGTTGTTGGCATCGTCACCGTGCGCCACTACCACAACAAAGACAAACGGCGGAATCAATGAAACAACAGCTTTTGCGGTATTGGCTGGCCATGAATGCCAGCGCCGTGCAGGCCGCCGCGCATTCGGGCAAGGCTTGGCTGGCCACCGCCGGCGTCCACGCGCTGAATGAATCCGTGCCCGCCCTGAATTTGCAGCAATTCACCGGCGTTTTGATCTTTGCTTTTGGCGCGGAGATTTTGAATTGGCTGGATAAAAACCCGCTCCCGATTTCCGTAAATCAACCACCACCGCCCGCATCGCCGGCACAACCAACAGACAAAACACCACATGAAATTCAATAAATGGACCTTGGGCCTCGCCGTTATCGCGGCGCTGGCGTTATTCACCTTCACCGCAACCGCGCAGACCAATACCCCGATCAGCGCCAGCACGATTGAAGCCCTGTTGCAAAACGGCCTCATCACGGTTGGCTCGCCCGCCACGATCAACGGGCAGACGTTCCTTGTGACCACCAACGCGAGCGGCGGTTATGTCATCGCATCCACCGGGCCAAACGGCAACCTGACCGTTACGCCGCCAACCACGTTGAACGGCGCGCTTTCGACCGCGCAAGGCTTCATCAACGCCAACAATCCGACCAACGCCGACCTTTACGGCACCAATGAGCTTGTCGCGCGGATGGGCACCGTCTATCTCCAAAACTCCGGTCAAGCCGTGGTGGAAATCGGCGTGGAGAAATACGGTTGGTTTAACCCCAACATCGGCATCGGCGCGGCGCTATTCCAAGGCAATCAAAACGGCAAGTCCGGCACCGCCGGCGGCGTGGGCTTCATTGATTACCGGAAGGTGATTGGCGATGTCAGCGCGCAAATCGGCATCGGCGGCGGCTACGATAATTGGAATTCATCGGCAATGGGCGTCGTCAAAGCGGACATCGAATATCGCCAGAACGCCCATCTTGGGGAATACGTTGGCGTTGGCTACGGACTGGAAAAAGGCTTTTCCAATGCCTCATCCGCGCAGACCGGCGGCGGCTTGATGGTCCGTGGCGGCATCAATTACGCCTTTTGACCCATGACCACGGGCCAAGTCCATTATTTCAGCCAGCCGCAACCGAATGAAGTTTTGGTTGCCATCTGGACGAAGGGACATGACCCGATGGACAGCGCCATCAAGTTTCTCACGCGCGGGCGCGGCACCCATGCCGCGTTCGTGCGGGGCAACGGCAACATCATTGAGAATTTCTACCCGCGCGTGCGGGAACGCGGCTGGAGTCCCGGCGAGCGCGGCAAGGTTGAGGAATACCGCATTGCCGGCACCACGCCGGATGATTGGAACGCGCTGGAAATGTGGTTTGATGACCAGCTGCGGCACCCGCCGGCTTACAGCATCGCCGATTTATTCCGGTATGCCGTCAATCTGCCGCCGCGTCCCGGCGCATCGTGTTTCTGTTCGGGCTGGGTATTGCGTGGCATCCGGCTCAATCTGTCGCCCTGCAAGCAACCGCTCGCGCGCTTGCCATATCCTGATTGGGCCAGTCCGCGCGATTTGCGTATCAGTCCACTTCTAATTCGCCGTGAAAAAATGGTTGCCGGTAGTCTGTCCCGACTGTCAGGAAAAACCGCTGCCGTGCAACACTTGCCACAACCGGGGCCGCGTCCTCGTGTTTCGGGAAGCCGATCCCGTGAGAAGTAAAGGCTACTACCGGGAAAAAGTGCGCACGGCGCTGAATCAGGCTTTCATCGAACCGCCGTCACCCGTCCCGAACGTCGCGGCTGACAAGCTGGCACCGCTGGACGTTGAACGCCAGGGCCAGGTTGGCCCGTCCCCGGCAACCGCGCCACCATTTCCCGCACATGAGCATCCCGCAAGTGCGCGTAAGTCTTGAGCAGCGTCTTGCCGCCGTCCCGGTCCCCGCGCATCGCCGCGATGACATGCACCGGAATATCGCTTTCCATCGCGCGCGAACTCCAGAAATGCCGCAACGCGCCAGGTGTCACCGGCGGCGTAATCCCGGCCAGCTTGGAAGCCGTCTGGAGCGCCTTGCGCGGATTCTTGACGGGCACCAACGGGCCATCGCCCTTGTGATCCTTCATTAGCGCCGCCAAGACTTCGTAAAGCTCATCCGACATCGGAATGCGGTTGAAATCCGACTTGTGTTTGATTGGCGGCCACTTCACCACGCGCTTTTCCAAATCCACATGCTCGCGCCGGAGCCGGCGCACGGATTCAGGCCGGTGCCCCGTCAGCGCCAGAATGCGGACAAACGCCAGGGTATTTTTGAGCCGCTTGTTTCGACGAAGCTGAACGATCAAATTGTAGAATTTTTCATTGGACGGCAATTCCCGCGCGTTTTGCTCCAGCCGGAACGGTTTTACGTCCATCGCCGGATTATCCTTGATCACCTTCGCGCGGACGGCCACAGCCAGAATGCCGCGCAACGTCCAAAGCGCACCATTGAAGCGCCGCTTGGAATACTTGCCCTTGAGCCGATCCGTCAGGGTTTTGCATTCATGCGCCGAGAATTCTTCCACCAGCCAGGCATCGAAGCCCTTGAAATTATCGCGGATCATCTTCACCGACCGTTCGCAATACTCGTAAGAAAGCGCCTTCAAACCCTCATCCCGTTTTCCTTGCAAATAGGACTCCACGCATTCGGCCAACTTGAGATTATTTCGGGAAAGCGAATTGGACCGCGCGCGAATTTTGGCAATGGCCGATTCCAGACGCAACTTGGCCACGGATTCCTTGTCCGTCTTGAGCGATTTGAGAACCGGATACGTTTTGGCCGGCGTGCGGGACACGGCGTAAAACCGCCCGCTGGCGTCATTGCGCCACATATTCGGGGTGCGTGTCTTGGAAAAACCTTTCATAAAACCTCGAAGTTACCCACGCGACCGTAGGTAAATCGCGTAGGTATATTTTTTCCCACCATCATAAAAGTGGTGGCAGGACCCGGAATTGAACCGGGGACACAAGGATTTTCAGTCCTGTGTCCTGTTAAGGTAGAAACCTTCAAAAACGCTGGATTATCAATGGCCATGCGGAAAATGCGAAATTGCGCAAGTTGCAGTTTGGACGTAAAAAGACACAGAAAGACAAGAATCCAGCCAGACCGTAGGTAAAATGGTAGGTAAATTGGCGCGGGTTATTTTCATGGTTTGGCCGTTGAATTAGTGCCCGGCGATTCCGCTACCCATTCATATTTCAAGGTGTGCATGGTTGGCTCGCCGTTCGCATTAAATAAACCGGACGCCTTCACTAAGCGGATGTTGCCGCGAATCGGTTTAAGCGGATGCCATTGTTGAACGTCCGCAAACGGTGTATGCACGGTGTCCATCTGCCATTGCGAACGCAAATAGGGATAATTTTCAATACTGGCAAAATACCCTTCTGGCCGCCCGGAACGCCCCACTTCCGACCACCTGATGTTTAATTTGATGGGCGTTGGTTTGGTTTCATATCTCGATCCGCCGGGGACGGCATCATATTGCAGCGTGGTTGGAAAATTGATGCTGACAATCTGGTTGGTTTGAGCATTGGCTGACACCCCCGCCGCCAGTAGGAAAATTAGAAGCGTTTTCATTTGCGGGTTTTGTGGTAGGTAACTGGTTTAGCTGGGCGCAGCGCGGGCGGCGCGGACTTATCATTCATGGCCGCATCAGTTCGGCTGGTGGCAACATGCGCCACAATCAAACCAGACTTTTTTTGCGTCTCTCGCTCCCGCGCTTCATGAATCAATGCGGCCATGAATCCCGAAAAATTATTTTCGAGGCCGCGTTTGCGGGCAAGTTCGTCCGCCCATTCGTTCACGGTTGGGCTAAAACTCACGCTGCGCTTGATGGTGTTTCCATTTTTTGTTCCTGACATAAAAAGCCTTTCGCAATGGTTTGACAATACTACTAGGTAGCATTTTGGTCAATCTGAAAATAATTTCACTTTTTTATTGCGTGGTAGTATTCTATCCGATAGGATGACACCAATGAGCAACGACACCTTACAAATCGGAAGCGTTAAACGCTCAATTACCTTGCCGGTTGAACTCAATAAATTTGTGGAAAAGAAGGCAAAGAAGATTGCCAAAGAGCGCGGCAATCACGCCCCGAATTTTTCCGCAGCTTTGGCCGACATCATAATTGAAGCGCGCAAACTTGACACCCAACCCGCCTGACATGAGCCAGCCCGCTACAACTTTGCCCATGACGGCGGAATGCCGCTGGTATCCTTTTCCGTTGGTCAAGCCAACCCTGGAGCAATCCGCCGAGCGGCACCTGTGCATTTCCACGCCGGATTCGGAATTCAGCGCGTGCCATGTCGCCGAATGGAACGGCGTGGATTGGTTGGACACCAACAACGATGTCATTGCGGACAAGGTGACGCATTGGTGCGAACTGCCGAACAGCCCGGAAGGAATCGCCGCCGCCAAGGCCGAAGCTGGCACCCCTGAAAAATGAGCCAACCCCGTTCCATCCCGATTCAGTTTGTGCCGGATCACCTGGCTTTGAACGAAGGCCAGTTGTTTGAAGTGCTGGGGTTGAACGATGGCCGGTCCGAACTCGCCAAGAAAAAGGCACTCCAACGCACCGTGGCCAAGCTGGAACTGGATGACAAATGGTTGCCGGGGCGGACGATGCCGCTACGCCAGCTTGAAAAGGCGCTGGGCGCATGATGCGCGCCGCTCATTAAATTTGCAGTGCAGTTAAACATCAACAAACAAAAAACAGAACATGAAAAAAACAAACTCGGAATCATCGCCGGCCATTGACCGCGCGTTTCTCAACATCATTGAAGCCCACAAGAATGGCCGTGTCATCACGGATATTTCGGCGGCTTTGAAACAAGTCACCGCCGCCGTGCAACTCACGGGCAAAGGCGGGAGTGTCACCCTAACCATGAAGGTTGCGCCGGCATCCAAGGGTGATGCGGGCACACTGGTTTTCCTGCCCAAAGTCAAGGCCACCATCCCGGAAGCGGAAGTGCCCGGCTCGATCTTCTACGCGGACGAAGATTTCAACCTGGTGCGCGAGGACCCGAACCAGGCCGCATTGGATTTGAAGGTTGCCACGCCGGAAGCCCCGGCCTCCGCGCAACCTTTGAAGAAAGTCGGGGCCGGCGCGTAACGCGGCCATTCACCATCCGAAACAACAAAATCAAATACTATGATTGATAAAGAGACCATTAACACACTGGTTGCGCTGGGCGCAAAGGAAGCTCAAATCCTCCAGCCCACCGGCGCGGTGCCGATGCTGGTAATTCCCGCCGATCAAAAGGTGGAATCGCTGGAGCATCTTTTCCCGCCGGCGCGGATCAAGCGCAAAGTCGCCTTGCTGGAAGCCACCAGCTTCATTGAATACGTCAACCGCTTCAAGACGGCGGACACGCTGATTTTCGCCAATGTGAGCGAAACCGGCGCGTCATTCACCGCCATGCTGGATTATCACGGCGCGGCCCCAGACTTGAAGCCGGCGTATTGCTCGCACATCGCGGCGTTTGAAGCCATCGAAACGCCCGAATGGAAAGTGTGGAAGGCCGCCAACCGGCAGCCGATGGATCAGGTGAAATTCGCCACCTTCCTGGAAGATAACCTTACGCTGTTTGTGGAACCCACCGGCGCGGACTTGCTGGAGTTGGTGAAGTCGCTGCACGGCCACCGCAACGCGCGCTTCAATACCGCGCTCCGGTTGGACAATGGCGCTTACTCGGTTTCCTTTGACGAGGAAATTGTGGTGCGCGGCACCAGTTCCACCAAGAGCGGCGAACTCGAATTGCCGCCCACCATCAAGGCCGGTATGCGCGTGTTCCAAGGCGCGGATGCCTACGAGGTGCCGGCCCGGCTCAAATCGCGGTGCGAAGATCGCAAGCTGTCTCTTTTCTTCGAGACCATTGCCATGCACACGATTGTCCGCGAATCCATTCTGTTGCTCGTCAAACAGATTTCGGAAGGCACCAAGATCATCCCCATGCTGGGGAATCCGTAAGAATACCCGAGTGCCAGGGGACGGCGGCGGCCAGTAGATGCCCCTGACAGCCTACTTGCATGGGCGGATTGCAAGAGGGGAACGCCACCTTAATTCAGGCGTGACAGCCGGAGAGACGGCCCAAAAACAACATGCCACTCACTGAAATCAATCCCATCAAGGCCGCGCTGAATCTGGCGCGCGGTTTCAAATACCAGGAAGCCGCCGATTTGCTTTACGCGGAATACGAGAAAAACACGCACCATTTCAAGTTGGCGCAACTGGCCAACATGCTGGAAAACGGCATGGTGCCCGAGGCCATTGACGGCTTGCACCGCTTGGATTCCAGCCTTGAGGAATACAAGGCCAACCCGCCGGCGGATGAACCGATTGGATGCACCGTCGAGCAACACAACAAATTTCCCAAAGGCCGCTGGCAGATGGCCACCTGAATTATGAATTGCGAAATTTGCCAGCACGCGCCGGCCACGGAATTCATGGTTGTGCGCCAGACCAAAATTGACGGCGGCGAGCGCGTGGCCAAGGCCCATGTCTGCATGGGTTGTTTTGAGCAGGTTGCCAAGGACGATCCCGAGGCCGGCTACACCCACACCGGCAGCGCGCTCTGCGTGGAGAGTGTCAGCGCCCAGGATTTCAACGAAGTGGTTGAATCGCTGTAAATGGCCACGATCCAGACAGAGCTATTTGAGCCGACGATTGCCCAGCGGTTCGAGGCGTGGAAAGACACGCCCGGCGGCGGGCAGATCATGGCGCGGCTCTATCGGATCACGGCACCATATTACGGGCGGTTTCTCCGCACCGGCCACGGTGTCAGCCAGCGGCTTTTGTGGGAAACCTTGCGGGACCGCATCGAAGGCATCCGCAAGGAATTGAAGCGGCGCGGCATCAAGCTCGAAGCCGAGCGCGGTTTTCTGTTGAACGATCACATGCTGCCGTATGCCGTGCGCCACATGATTACTAATCATCCCGAATGGTCCGCCCTGTTTGAACTCCGCGAACTTGGCGTGAAACGAAACACGCGGAAAGTAATTGTCATCAAGGAGCCACTAGCAGCCTAACGACCGGAGCTAAGACGCCCGGAACTAATGATATGAAACCTAGCAAACCCTCCCGTGCAACTGACAGCGCCAATCCGGGTCGTCTTCAGCGACTTGTTAGGCGGCTCCCTCGATTCTTTGTCCGTCTCAAGCCAATGGCAACGGCGCATGGCCCAAACAGAGAACTCATGCCCTGGTGGCAGGTCGCGCCGGTGGTGGTGATCCTCGGTTTTCGAGAAGGCTGGTGGAACTACGGCGCCCACTACTCCGGTCGGCGTCTCTGGCTCTACACGAAATGGGGAGGACTCCATTTTGATGTGTGGATGCAAACTAAGCCGCCTAACGACTCGAACTAAGCCACCCCGCGCCCCTGATATGGCAGACCAAAACATTTTACGATTCACTGAAAGCGCCTCTAGGGGTTGGTCTTCAGTGAGTTGTTAGGACACCAGAAACAACAACAACCAAATAGAAAGAAAAAATATGGCATACCAATGGACAATGACACCCGAAGGCAAAGCACTCCTGCGCGTCCGGCACACGAACGCTGACAAAACCACCATCAGCGAGAAAATCAAAGACCGCGCCGGAAAGCTCTACGCGAAAATGCTCGACGGCAGCATCCGCCGCCTCGACCCGCTGAAACCGTGGCGTGGCAAATCCGAACGCCGCCAAGTCTTGAAATCCCGTCAAGCCGAGCGCGTGGCTCTGGTGTCCTAACGACGAACTGAGCGACCGCGAAAAATAAAACTATGAACGCACCAAACATTACCGATTCACCGGACGCGCCGCTCGCGGTTCGCTCCAGTGATTTGTTAGCAGGCGAACCCATAACACACAAACCGCTGCTCGACCGTATCGCCAACGAGCGCGACCTATGCCGCAACGAGGGCGCGAACGACATAGCGGAACTGCTGGACGAAGCCGGCAAGGTGATAAACGACCTGTGGGATGAAAGCATCGGCTATGGCTACGCCATCCAAACGCTGCGCCGTAAATGTGGCATCTCGAATGACTCCACGGACTGCCAAGAAATATGGGAACTGATTGACGCTCTCCAAAATGACCGCGACCGGCAAATCTCGGTGACACTTGGCCAGATGCAAACCATCCGACAACTGCGGAAGTCGGCAAACGAACTCGCCTGCTATCTCGACGAATACAACAAACAGGCTGGCGAGAATCACGAACCGCTCTACTGGATAGCCTGCCGCGCCTTGGCGAGATACAAAGAAATCGGCGGCGTGGTCGAGCCTGCTAACGAAAAGCTGACCGTATGACTACCGCGCCAACAACGCCTCGCCTCGCCGATGATGCCCAAAGCGGTAGTCATTCGGTCCAGCGTCTTGTTCCCCATCACGGTCTAAAACATCTCGACCTCTTTTCGGGCATTGGCGGCTTTGCTCTCGCGGCACAAGCGGCCGGATTTGAAACCATCGGATTCGCGGAAATTGACAACCATGTAGCCGCGCCCATTGAAAAGCGCATCAAATCACCTTTGGACGCATGACCGCCCTCCAGACAGAGCTATTTGAGCCGACGATTGCCCAGCGGTTTGAGGCGTGGAAAGACACGCCCGGCGGCGGGCAGATCATGGCGCGGCTTTATCGGATCACGGCCCCGTATTACGGGCGGTTTCTCCGCACCGGCCACGGTGTCAGCCAACGGCTTTTATGGGAAACCTTGCGGGACCGCATCGAAGGCATCCGCAAGGAATTGAAGCGGCGCGGCATCAAGCTCGAAGCCGAGCGCGGTTTTCTGTTGAACGATCACATGTTGCCCTATGCCGTGCGTCACATGATTGCCCATCATCCCGAATGGGCACCCCTGTTTGAACTCCGGGCGTTGAACGCCACCAGATACGAAAGAAAAGTTGTGGTAATCACTCAAAAAATTCCATCCGCCCCGGCAATAGCCTACGCGGGCACCGCGCCATGACCAACGCCATTGCATCCATCATCACTGCCGTTCATCTGGCCGCCCTTTCGCAGATCGAGAGCGCGGACCATGACAAGGCCATTGGAAAAAATGGTGAAGTCAGCCGCTACCAGGTTGCGCCCAAAGTATGGCGCGCGGAGTTGGCGGCCCGGCACAGTCCCGTTACCAATCCGGCCAATCCCAAGCTGGCCTTGATTGTGGCGTTTGGCATTTGGGATCGGCGCGCGGAGGCATTTCGGCTGGAGCATCGGCGCAAACCAACCTTGCAGGAACTTTACCTTTTGTGGCACCGCCCGGCGCGCGTGCTGAATCCGAAACCGCGCGAGCGCCAGCGTGCCCAGCGGTTTGAAAATCTGATGATTGAATTACAAAGGAATTCCAAATGATGTCCGCCCGCCTTTGTCCGCCCGCCTTTGTCCTCCCGCCTTTGGTGGTGCCGGAACGTAAGCCCATTGCGCCCGCGCCCGTCATTGCGGAACTGGATGCCAAAATCATTGTCGCCGGCATTGACCATCTGGCCAGCGCCATCAATGCGAGTTGGTTTGATTTATCTCCCGAAGCCCAAGCGCGGGCCTTGGAACTGGAGGCGGCCTTGAGCTTTTTAAGGAGGCAACTCGCATGAGCATGACCGAATCCGGCGTGAAACTACAGCCCACTATTGAAAACGGTTTATCGTCGGAAATGCAGGCGCGGTTTGCGCGCATTCAAGCGTTGGCCAAGCAGAACCGGCGGCAATATGCCGTGGAGAAATCAAAGGCGGCGCAATCTGTGCGCGCGGCGAAGCCCACACAGAAAGCTAAACCCGCCGCCAAAAAAGCGGCAAAACCCTATTTTTACAACCCCGCTCAACGGGATTAACCCATGCCACTGATTCGCGACTGGACCGACAGCTTGACCGTGGACGTTTTGGACGCCCACGCCGAGCGGTTTTTTACCCGGTTGCTGATGAAGGTGGATGATTACGGACGGACACTTGTGGATAACCGACTCTTGAAGTCCAGGTTGTTCCCGCTCAAGGCCGATATACGCGAAACCGACATTTCCCGCTGGCTGGCTGCGTGCCAAAAGGCCGGATTGATCCGCTTTTACGTTGATGCCAAAGGCCGGACGATTCTCGAAGTATTCAAGTTCGGCCAGCGCAAGCGGTTTATGAAGTCCGAGTTTGACCCGCCAGAAGGTCAAGCGTTTCTGCCCTTGGCAGATTCTAAAAAAATTTTACCGCACATTAAAGAAGTTGAAGTAGAAGGGAAGATGAAGGCGGTTTCACCGCCACCCACCCCGGCAAAAGTTTTTGCCGAAAAAATAACCGGACGCGCGGACGCCAAACCGCAGCGGCGTGAACTTTGGCAGCTTTTGAAGGATGAAGAAACCCTTTCAAAACGTCTGCAATCCGAGCGTGAAAAAGGAAATCCGTGTGCGGAAATGATCCAGACATTCAAACAACAATTAAAGGCCGTGCGCGATGAAATCCGCGCTTTAAGCAAGCCGCAGGAAGCAAAACCATGAAAGACGATCAAGGCCAGAATCATTACGCCGTAGAGCCATTTAACAGCCCCGACCAGGAAGCCGAAGATACCGGCGGGGAAGCCAGCGTGATCCGACTCATGGCGCGCTACAACCTGAATCATGCCGTATGCCTGGAAATGATTGATGAAGTCATGGCGGCGTTTGGGCAACGTGACGTTGCATCCAATTGTGAAGCCGATGGCAACCCGCTCAAGGAACTCAATTCGCTTCATCGGTCCGCGTGGAAATACCTGATTGAATACCAGGCCAACCAGAAAACGGCGGATGAAGTGCGGATGTCCACGCGCACCATGGCGCTGGAGCTTGGTTTCCAAAATGCCGCCGGCGCGGAAACGGTGGCGGAACTGGCCCGTAAAACGAATTTTGACAAGCAGACGGTGAACAAATGCGCGCTGAATTTCCAGCGGTTAATGGGACTGCACCGCCGCGCCGGCCAGCGGAGCGATGATGCCCGCGCCAACATGGCAGCGGCGCGAAAGAATAAAATCAAACCCTCCAACAGTTGAATATACCCGACCACTTTGTATAACCAAAAAACTATGAGCACAAAAAACAATGGCCAGTCCGGCTCGGACCTTACCTACACCGAACGCGCCGGAAAAATGGCTTTGAAGGCGCGCACGGCCGCGGCGCTGGCCGGTGAAAAACTTTACCGGCGCGCGGAGGCCACGCTTCAAAACGCCAACATCAAATCAATCAATTTGCTGCGCGAAGCCGGCGAGAAATTCAATGACGCATCGGGGCGCAACCAGCTTTTTTTCAACCTGGAGGGTTTGGAATTTTGCCGTAAATCGCTCATCCCGCTTTTGAAAACGGGCATGACGGTGAAGGAAATCCAAATGTGTTGCCACATCGCCGCGCGCGTGAAAAAGCCGATTGAGACGGTGGCGGAATTGCACGCCATCAAGGCGGAACTCCAGATGTCTTTGCGCGTGATCGGCCTCATGGATCAACCCCACCACGAAGGCCAATCCCTGATTGAGCGCAACTTGTTTTGCACCATCACCACGGCGGCGCGGAAGTTTGAATTGTTGCTGGAGGATTTGGAGAAAGAGCGCCCGATGGATAAATGGGATGCGGACGCCCTGGAGGAATTTCTGGAATCCGCGCAGCCGGTTAAAAAACGGATTGAACAAGCGGAAAAAATGCTGGGCGGCAAAACCCGCTAGACACGAATTGCACGAATTAACACTAATGAAAACATTCCAAACCCGCCGTGAATTCCTGCCCGGAAGGCGGCAACCATACTTTTATTTTAGGCCGCTGTTTTAGGCGGTGGCAGCATGAGTAAATTACTTGAACCCGAAGCCACGATTGCGTGTGAGGCGTGCAACGAAGGCCAGCCTATGCCGCTGGGTAAAGCCGATGGCACCATTGTTGCGGAAATCTGCGAAATGAAAGGCGAGGCGGCGACAATATGTAAAGAATGGAAAAAGGCGGCTATCTGCTTCCGAATGGCCGCTTACTACTTTAAAAACGCATGAAAGCCATCTCCATCCGCCAGCCTTGGGCTTGGCTCATCATTGAAGGCCACAAGCCGATTGAAAACCGCACCTGGGCAACCAAGTTTCGCGGGGACATCCAGATTCACGCGGCCAAAGGTTGCACCCAAACCGAATATGACGAGGCGATTGCCTTTGTGCGCTCATTCAATCCCGTCTTGGCCGCCGGTATCCCGCCGCTGGATCGTCTGGAGAAAGGCGGCATCATCGGCTTGGTGAAGATCACGGATTGCGTGCAACGGCATCCATCGCGGTTTTTTGTTGGCCCATTCGGCTTTGTTATGGAGCGGCCTTATCCCCTGCCATTCCGGCCCATGCGCGGGATGCTGGGCATCTTCAATGTGAACGAACAGGGTGAACCGGAGGAAGTGAAGGCATGAGCTTAATCCACAAAGTTACCGGCTACAAAACCAGCCGAGATTACGCGCGGTTGGTTGAGTTGATGAAGCAAGGCGCGGTTATTTGCATCGTGGATTATGACCGGACGGCGGATTGCCGGGACGTTACCCACACGCTTTTTGAAGCTGACACCGGCCGCGGTGAACCATTGTTTCAAATTTCCGCGCGTGGAATTTGCTACATCCATGCAGATAACGAAGCAGATTTTATTAAACAATGCCAGCGGATAAATTGCGAATTCATTGAGCCGGCATGAAATCCACCCGCGCCAATATAACCGTTCTGAAAAATAATTTCGGCATGGATGTTGCCAGGATTTTGCAATTTACAATCACCAACTGGCTTCCTTCCCTCTTTGGCGCGGACATCCGCCGGTGTTTTCTCCTTAACCCAAATTTCCTGACTTGATGGCTGATAAACCAACCAAACGATTCGCGCGCACGCCGGAAAACATTTTGGTGGCGATGGGCTTTTCTTTGAGCCGGGAGAACAAGGCCAAGCTCAAGTATTGGCGCACGTTCACAGATTTTCCAAAGAAAACCCGCAATGGGTTTGATATTGATGACCTCAAGGCATTTCTCAAGCGGCATGTGGATGAATTTATTTCCGATGCCAAGCTGGTGAAAAGCATTGAGCAGGGCGACAAGTTTAGCGGCGGTGATATGAAGCTGTTGCGCGGGTCCGCCGGGCGCACGTTCAAGGTGGAAGATCAGGAGTTTCCCGAAATCGCCAGCGGCATGGATGACCTAGGCGCGCTCATCATGGCGCGGTTCAAAGAGTATCCCGCGCTGGGGGAAGTTGGCCGGCAGCGCATCCATGCGTGGAAACAATTGAAGGGCGTCCAGAAGCGGCCCGGCGTGGTGCCGTTTCCCAATGCCACGGCGCGGAACGATTACAAGGTGACAGATGCGTTTGATTGGGTGGCGCGTTGGATATTGCCTGACCTACCGCGCAACCAAGGGGATTTGATCGGTGATAACGTGGATTGGACCACGGCGCTGAAAAAGATTGAGTTTGAAAACAAGACTATTGAGCAGCAGCAGTTAAAAGGGCGGCTGATGGATAAGGCCGAACACAATCGCATTCTCGCCACGCTGGGAAATCTCGCGCGCAATACGCTTTGGGATTTATTCGACCACACCGCGTATGACCGGATGCAGGATATTCTTGAACAGGCGGCCATGCCGGAAGAATGGCGGCAATTCGTGATGGCCGAACTGCGCAAGCTCAATCCCGAATTGCTGGTGAAGTTTGCTGCCGCCGTTGGCGCGGGAATACAGGAAAACCAGCGTGACGCTGGACCCCAAATTGAAACCGCCAAGCCGCCAAGCACGCCATGACCGAACCCAATCCATATCTCAAGGCACTCGCAAAAGAGAAATTCAAGGGCGAGATTTGGGAGAATGCCGCGCGCTTCAAGCTGGTTGGCAAGGGCTACGCATCCATGCCACCGGACCAGAACGGCCATTTTCAGATTGATTCGGCCTTGCATTTACGTGGGGTGTTGCGGGCACAACGCGATCCCGAAGTGCGCATCAATTTTCTGTGCGGCGCTACGCAAATACTTAAATCCATCTGCGGGGATATAACTGTGCCGTATTGGCTGGAGCATGAGAATGATTCGGTGCTGTGCGTGTTTGAAGATGACCCCAAGGCCAAGCTATATGTGGCCACGCGGCTGATGGACACCATCAAGGAACATCCCGAAATCTCCCCGCTTCTGGCCGGACTGTTTGAGGAGGATGCCAACGCGCGGCACCGTGTCACCAGCACGCGCATACGCTTTGCCGGCGGCAGACTGTTGGAAGTGGGCGGGGCCAATGACGGCCTGATGTCATCGCTTTCATGGCGGCTAATCTGGGGCAGCGAGGTCTGGCAATGGAAACCGGGGATGCTCGGAAAACTCATCAAGCGCGCGGACCGTTTTGAAAAAACCTGTAAAATTTTCATTGAAAGCCAGGCCGCCCCGGCGGGAAGTGATTTTGATACCCGATCCAAGTTAGCCCACCGTGTCCCACTCACCTGGTCGTGCCCGTTTTGTGATGGCCGGCAATCATGGGAATGTCCGCAGGATTATTCTATTCCGCGCCCGGCGGATTTTGTGCCAATTCGACCAACCCATTTACCCGCTGGCCAACTAGAATTATGGGTGCCGCCCGCGCCCGGCAGTCATGCCGGTATGAAGATACCCGAGGCGGACGCCGGCAATGGCCGGATGCTGACAACCGAGGAGCGCGCCCGCGCCGCCAAATGGGAATGTTACCATTGCGGCGCGATGATCGAGGATACTAGGGAAAACCGGAAGAAAATCGCCAACTCTTACGAACAAGACTACCGCATTCCCATATTAGACGCCAATGGTGCCCCCACCGGAAGGTGGCGCACGCCAAAGGAAGTGTTGTTTGTGATTCCGCGCGAGGGAAATTTCACCAATAGCTTTGAATCCGGCGCGGCAAGTTATCTGGAGGCGAAAGACGCCTTTGAAAGCGGAAATCCGGTGAAGCTGGAAAACTGGTATATGAGCGAGCGGGCCATTTTCTATTCGCCCAAGCTTACCCAAACGCGCGTGGAAACCATCATCAGCAGCGTCAATCTGGACGATAAAGGACGCATCCTGGATGAAGCTTTCCGCACGCTGAATGTGGATTGCCAAAAAGACTTGGTTGAATCGCTCAAACAGGGCAAGGATTTGACGGGGCATTTCTGGTATGTGGTGGCGGCGAATGATAAGCACGGCAACACGGTGGAATTGCAATGGGGTTACGCCACGAGTTGGGCGCAATTATTTGGAACCGTGACGGTCAACGATAAGGGCGAGCGGATTATTACCGGTGGCATCAAAAATAAATTTAACATCCCCACGCGGAATGTGGCGATTGATGGCGGCAACTGGCTGGACATTGTTAAAGAAAAGGCCGCGCACTACCGCACGAAGGAAGCGGCGCTAGACGGCAGCGGCAAGCGGGTTTGGGCCACATGGAAAATCATGGTTGGCGATGATGGACGCGGGGTGCGCTGGGAGGATGGCGTTTGGCGCTCGTATTGGCCGCCCAAGACTTACTTGGTGGATTGTCTGGAGCCGGATAAGCGGACTTGGGTAAAAATCGCCGTTCAGGTTTATCGCTGGAGCAACATGGCCGCCAAGCAAATCCTGTTCAAGATGCGGCTGGGTCTGCCTGGCCAGCCGAAGATCACCCACATACCCGCCGCCGATGACGCCACGCGCGCCAAAGCTGTTGGCTTGAAAGCTTACGACGAGCAAATGAGCGGATTTGCCATTCAAAACAACGTCAAAAGCGGCAAGGCGGAAGTAGTGGAATTTCACAAAGAGCAACATTTGGTGGATTGCCATTGTGAAAACATTGTTATGAAGATGATGCACGGCACCGTGCGCGGCGAGAGCGCCGCCGGCGATGCCATCGGCCAAGAGGCCAGCGGCCAAGAGGCAAAAAATTAACCACGGATGAATCCCGATTTCAAAAATGCCAGCGAATCATTCAAGCGGCTCAATCCACATCTTTTGGGTGCCCTACCGGCCACCCAGCCGCAACCAGACCGACGGCGCGAGCTTGCACCAACGGATGCACCACAAAAAAGCCGCCCGCGAAGCGTGGTTGTCAGCTTGGTTGGCTGCCGGCGGCGCAAGCTGGATGATGACAACTTTGTTGGCGCGTGCAAACACCTCCGGGACGCCATTGCCGCCAGTCTCGGATTAGACGACGCCGATCCGTGCTTGCGCTGGGAATATGGCCAGCACGAAACGCGCGGCGCGGAAGGCGTGGTGGTGACGATCCAGATTTGCGGTGACAACTGACATTAAGCGGAGTGGTTACTAACTACGCGCGGACGAATGTTCGCGCGGAAGCCCCTACCGACAAAGGTTGTCACCGCTACCATTTTTATGAGAATTGAACCCATCCCGCACGAACCAACGCGCTAAGTGGTTTATTCCGAAAGCCGCCCCGCTTTGGCGTTCATCGTGGATTCGGATTATTACACCGCGCGCGCCGATGGCAGCCGCTGGGCGTGCGGTTGTGAGCAATTCATGGCGCGGGGGATTGAATGCAAACACATCGCGGCGGTTAAATGTTTGACTGCGCCCGTTTCGCAGAATGGCGTTTAATTATTACGAAGGCTGGAGCGAAGCGGAATTGTTGGCCGAGCGCCGGCTGGTGCAACAATCGCTTTCCCAAGGGCGCACTACGGAGGTGCGCTTGGCGGGCGAACTCACGCGCAACGATGACCGCAATGCCACCCCGCTGGAAGTGACGCTGGAACGATTGGCGTATGCGCTCTATCTGCTTTGCGCCGCCGGCCAGACGGATGACCGCGTTTATCTCAACCCCTATTCCCGCAACCCCGGCGTGACGGTGCAAATCTTTCAATAATTATGGCCACCCTTGTTGACCAATTCGGACGCGCCATCGGCAGCCGCAATCTTTATCCGTCGCCGTCCTCGCATCCCTACGACAACCGCCCAAAACCGATAGTTCGCAGTAAGATTTACGAGAACCAGACGCCTTACACCCGCTGGGAACAGGTGAATTATTCCAAGGTGTTAAGCACGCAAGTTACCGGCATTGATGCCGCGCTGGGGATGAAGGCTAAATATGCCATTGGTGACGCCTGGCACATCGTTTATCACGGCGACAATGCGGCTTGGGGTGAGCGCATGGAGGAAATGTTGCATCAAAGCTATTTCCAGAATTGCAACGTGCTGGGCGAGGCGCATGACTGGCATTCCACCTTGCGCAGTTTGTGCCGCGCATTCGACGTGGAAGCTGATTTTGGCATCTGGTTTGACGGCGTGGACACGCCCGGACACACGGCCACCGGCCAATTTCAAGTGCTGGATTATTCCCGCATCGGCACCGGCATTGGCTGGTGCGTGAAACAGGGCACCGGCTTGGAGCAAGTGCGCGAACTTGGCAATGCGCCCTACGGCTACAACTACGCGAACGGCTATTATTCCGGCTGGGGCAGTTACCTGCCGTTTTACCTCATCAACGACCCCGCCAGCCCGTTTGATGGCCAGCGCATCATTGACGGCATTATCGTGGACCAGAATTTGCGGCTGCTCGGCTATCGCATCCTTGGTTACAACGACCAAGGCCAGATGACCTATGCGGACGTGCCGCGCGCGCAACTGCATTTCAATTACGAAGTGGGCGATTGGATCAATCAGATTCGCGGCATTCCCACGCTCGCCAATTTGCTGGATGACGCCAACAGCGTGACGGACATCATTTATTACTGGAAACAGGGCGTCCAGATTGCCAGCCAAAAAATGGTGTATCGGGAAAGCATTGAGGGCCGCCCGACCAGCGGCGTGCAGGAAACGGAAATCGTGGTCAACAATGTGGACGGCACTACAACCACCAAACTGGTGGCGGTGGAAGATGCCCCCGCCGGCGTGGTGGAACTGTCCTCGCGCAAGGGCGAAAAGTTGGGCACGCTCGATCTCAACCGGCCTTCGATGCAGGAACAGCAATTTATCTCGCTCGTCGAGACGGCGTATTTCCACAAGCATTGGCCGCGCTGTCTGATTTATCCCGGCGACGCCAGCCGCGCGCCGAGCCGTAGCATCGCGCAACAAGTGCAAGTGAACATCCGCCAGCGGCAGATGACGCTGGAACGCACCGCGCGCTGGATTTGCAACCGCCGCATTGAGCTTGGGATGCGGCGCGGCGAAATCCCGAACAACACCAACTTGTTTGACCCTTACAATTTCGGTTTCTCGCTCCCCGGAAAATACACCGTGGATGAAGGCAACGACGGCAAAATGATGCTCTCCATGCTCGGGCGCGGCTGTATCTCGCGCGGGATTATCTGCAATGACATGGGCGTGCAGGAAAAGAAAATCCTGAAATCCAATTTCAACAGCGTGGATGCCTTGGCCACCGCCGCCGAGGAATTGAACAAGAAGCACGGCTGGCTGGAGCCGCTGGACGCCTTGAACCGGCTGGACAATAACGGCAATCCCAACGTAATGCCATCCCCACCCGAACCCAATGAGCCAGAAGCCGAACCCGGAGAAACCCAAACCAAGCCGGCCAAAGGCGCGAAAGATTAAGCCATGAGACTTCCAAAACTGATTGAGACTTTGACCCGCACACCGTTGCTGATGACGCCCGGCAGCGTGGACACCATTCTAGGCATTCTCCAAAGCGATCATACTTTTCGCGCCGCGCGCGAGGGCGTGGACTATTGCGGCAAAGCCGTGGACTTGGAACAGATGACCATTGAGGATGCCCTGGCCATTATCCCCGTCAAAGGCCCGCTCGGTTGCGGCTTGGATAAATTTGAGAAGGGAGCCGGCGCGACGGATTATGCGGACATCATGGCGGACATCGCCAAGGCGAATGACGATCCGCGCGTGGAAAATATTTTGCTCTACATGGACACTCCCGGCGGCATGATGGGCGGTTTGCCGGAATGCGCGGACGCCATCGCCGCCAGTGAAAAGCCGGTTTATGCCTTTGTGCCCCCCGGCGGCACCGTGGCCAGCGCGGGCATGTGGCTGGCGGCGTGTTGCACGGGCCGGTTTCTTTCCCCCAGCGCGCAAGCCGGCAGCATCGGCGTTTATTGCGCCTACACAGACATGAGCGAACGCGCGGCGAGCATGGGCATTAAAATCAAGGTGTTTTCCAGCGGCACCTACAAAGGCATGGGCGTGCCCGGCACGGCGTTGTCCGCCGATCAGGAGGAATACCTACAAAACTCCGTCCTCGAACTCGCGCAGGAATTTTACGACCACATCCGCGCCAACCTGGGCGACGTGCCGGACGACGCCATGCAGGGCCAGATGTTCCGTGCCGGCGAGGCGGTGAATATCGGCTTTGCTGACGACATCGTTTCCAGCCTGGACGATTTAAAAACCTTCCTTGGCTGACGGACTTCCGTCCGCCCGCCAGTTGACTCCTCTGAATTTTGTAGAAGCCGGCAACGGCCAAACAAAATATGACTCTCAAAGATTTAATCACCAAAGTCACCGGCCTTGAAGCCCGCGCCGCCGATGCGTTCAAGGCGGAACTCGCCCAACTCAAGGCGGATGTCACCGGCACCATTGAGCAGTTGAAGGCTGACCTTGCCACGGCCACCGCCAGCATTGCCAGCTTGGGCAATGAAAAAGCGGGACTCGAAGCCACCGTTGCCGAACTCACTGGCAAGTTATCCGAACAGAACAAGGAATTTCTCGGTTTCAACGAACTGCTTTCCGATGCCTGCCTGAATGGCGGTTTGCTGGATTTGAAGTTGGCTGCTGATGCCACACCGGAACAAAAACGCACCGCCGCGCTCGCCGTGCCGGTAGCGGACAAGTTCAAAGCGTATCAAGGCGCGCTCAATGCCGCGTTTGCCAAGGCCAACCTGCCCAATTCCACCTTGCCCGCCGCGCCCGTCACCAGCCCGAACGCTGGCCGCACGGATGGCAGCATGAAGCGCGAAGCCTATTTCAAAATGACCCCGCAAGCCCAACTTGAATTCATCAAGGGCGGCGGCAAGATCGTTGACTGAACCAATCTCGCAACCACCACCAAATAACTAAAATTTTATGGCAAATACATTGACCAACCTCATCCCCAGCATCGTGCGTGGCTTTGACGTGGTTTCACGTGAACTCGTCGGCTTTGTGCCGAGCGTGAACCGCGATCCGTCCAGCGACCGTTTGGCGAAGAACCAGACGCTTTATAGCTGGGCCTCGCCGACCGCTAGCTTGAGCGACATCACCCCGAACAACGTCTCGCCGCAGGGCGCGGACAAGGCGCAGGGCACCAAGTCTATCAGCATCACCAATTATAAGATGTCTGATTTCTATTTCACCGGGGAAGAAGAAAAGGCGCTCGCCTACTCCGGCAGCTACGGCAACATCGTCACGGATTTGGTCGAACAGGCCATCCGCACGGTGGTCAATCAGATGGAAGCTGACACGGCGCTGGCCGCTGCGATTGGAGCGAGCCGCGCCTACGGCACCGCCGGCACCGTCCCTGTTGCCGCTGGCACGGCGGATTTCAGCCCGTTTTCCAACGTCAAAAAGATTCTCGACGACAATGGCGCTCCGACCGGCAACCGGACGTGCGTCATTGACACCACCGCCGCCGCGTCCCTCGTCGCCAACTACAACCTAACCAAGGTCAATGAAGCCGGCCAGATCATGACGCTCCGCGACGGCGAACTCATCAATATGTATGGGATGAGTTTCAAACAGTCCGCCCAGGTGCAAATTCCCACCGCCGGCGCGATGGCCTCCGCCACCAGCACCAGCGCCGCTTTCACGGTCGGTCAGACCGTCATTCCCCTCGCCGCCGCCGGCACCGGCGTCGTCGCGGCGGGCGACATTGTGACGTTTGCGAACGACACGAACAAATATGTGGTTTCCTCGGTCAGCTTCGCCGGCGCGAATCCGGCCAGCGGCGACAGCATCACCTTGGCGGCTCCGGGCTTGCGCAAAGCGCAGGGCGTGGCCACCCGCGCCATCACCGTGGTGGCCACGGCCACCCGCAATCTGGCATTCAGCAAGAATGCCATCCTGCTCGCCACCCGCCTGCCCGCTCGCCCGTCCGGCGGCGACATGGCCAGCGACGTGCAGACCGTCACCGATCCGCGCTCCGGCATCAGCCTGGAAATCTCGATGTATCCGCAGTATCGCCAAGTCCGCTACGAAGTTGCGGCGGCTTGGGGTGTCACGGTCATCAAACCGGAGCACATCGCAACGCTTTTGGGTTAAGTTGAGTTGGTTTCCGATGGTATGTTTCCCCGCCGCGCTGGCAATCGGCGCGGCGGGTTTTGAATTTAACCTTGGCCGTAACGCAGTTACTATGGGCATGGCTCAAAGAATGATGGAAGCCGCCGCCGCCCGGCGCGAGACCGATGACCTGGGCGGGACCATCACATTTCCCCAATGTGATCCGTTGCCATGCTCGATGGGTTTTGACA
>Ga0208622_1000191_pt1 | contig 28403 bp, 45 predicted proteins | sample CryBogCBH12Jul09_FD_184621 | JGI IMG/M metagenome (GOLD analysis project Ga0208622, IMG submission 184621) | Freshwater microbial communities from Crystal Bog, Wisconsin, USA - CBH12Jul09 (SPAdes) | ecosystem: Environmental > Aquatic > Freshwater > Lake | place: Crystal Bog, Wisconsin, USA... | reverse complement strand
TATGGTGAGATAAATGGCTAAAAATCCTAATCTTTCTGTTGGCAGGGGTGAGAAGTTACCCGCATCAAGGGGGGCGGGATTAACGGCCAAGGGTCGAGCCAAGACCAATCGTGCAACAGGCAGCAAACTCAAAGCACCCACTAAAGACCCTAAGAACCCACGCCATAAGTCGTTTTGTGCAAGATCAAAGTCATGGAAAGGTGAGCGTGGCAAAGCAGCTCGCCGCAGATGGGGGTGTCGCAGATGAAAGACGGTTTGTATGCCAACATTCACCGCAAACGTGCACGGATCAAGAAAGGGTCTGGCGAACGTATGAGAAAGCCTGGTAGTAAAGGTGCGCCTACTGCTAAAGCCTTTAAGAAAAGCAAGCGCACCGCCAAGCGTTAGAGTTTACGCAATCCTAGTTGGTAACCCAATAGGACTAACTTGTTCTGCTCTGAGAAGATTGTTGTGAAATAATCAATGCCAAGTTTAGGGCGGTGTAGCAGCCCTGGCATATCAGCCCACAGATAGTCATCAAATAAGATGACGCCACCGTGTTTAAGCATCCCCCACGCCATGCAAGCGTCTGTCATTACGTCATAGGCGGTGTGGCTGCCATCAACGTAAATGAAATCAAACTTAGACTCTTCTGCAATGAGATGAGCAAGCATTTCGTAGCTTGTACCTTTGTAGGGGATAACGTGTTGACCTGGTAGCTTGACCTCATCAACGTTTGCTTGCCAACGCTCATACATATTGTCTAAAACAATGTTTGTATGCTCCTCAGAGCCTTTAAACGTGTCTACAACAATAATTTGACCGTTAGGCGATAGCATATTCTCGAGCATCCAACACGTTGCCCTACCCTCAAAGCAGCCTATCTCTAAGATGCTATTGCACTCTGGCAATCTATTTTTTATAGCTTTAAAGTTCACCACGTTGTGTGAGAACCAGTCTTGTGTGAAGTTTGTCATGGTGCGGGGATCAACCTTCCTTCAAAGGCGTAAGTGCCAACGTGGGTGAGAACAGCCCAAGGTGCTGCCCAGATTTGACCACCAATCTTGCGATAGATCGCGCAGAAATGATAATCCTCAGACAGTAGGCGGCCTGTTTCCTCTTCAATCGAGGTGGCGAAGTATTCGTGTATCTTGTCACGCGCTTGCATGGTGTTGCCTAGATCGTGCACGTCATTGAAATAATGCGGTACATGAGGCTCTAGCGCTTCGAACACTTCACGTTTAATGAGCAAGTAACCCGTACCTGCGTTCATAATTTCAACAGGCTGATCGACTGGTACGGTGACTTCGGCTGCATAACCTACCAGGTTCACCACAAACGATCCGGTGTGGTGTTTCAGCATATCGTTGGCAATACCGTTATCCATTGCACGTTTGACCGTGTTCCAGTTGATCTCTTTCTTGGGATAGATACCACCGATCACGTTCTTATCGGCCTGAACCATCTTAACAATGTCAGCAGGATTAAAACCAATATCAGAATCAATAAACATAAGGTGCGTGCAGTCTGACTTCAGGAAAGCGTTAGCCAGAGCGTTACGCGCGCGAGTTATGAGAGATTCATTAAACATAAACGTAAACATCGACTCGATGCCAGCCTCCTTGAGTGTTGCAGGAAGGTTTAGCAGCGACTGCGTGTAGAAACCCGCGCACTGGCCACCGTACATAGGGGTGGCGATGAGTATTTTAGGACTAGACATTTGTATAACCTTATTGGTTGATTAAACTTCTTCTATGCGTGGTGTTTCATTGGTGACGATCACTATGCAACCGCCACCGCCCTTCTTTACAAGACCCCTGTGGCAAGTCACAGTTGATACCTGTGCATCATTGTCAAACAGTCCTGCGTCTTGCAACGCATCAAGAATAGGCTTGATAGAGTTGTCAATATCCATCAAGCGTGCATCCCGTGGTCTGATGACAATATCAACTTCCACTCCCGCCCCACCAAAAGATTCTAATTGGTGCAGTGCAACATACTCTTGTACCGCTAATTTAAAGTCACGCCCTCGCTTGGATACAAACCTGCGATGGCCACTAGCAATCCAGTAGTTGTTGATTGATGGTGGGTACGGCAAATGTAAAACGTGTCGCATCAAAATGGTACCGAATCATCATCATCAAATGATTTGACCTCGCGCGGATAGGTGCCGGCGTGCTCCTCTTTCTTCTTGGCCTCTAGCTTCTCGCGCCACTGTGGGTCGGGCACAAAGGTGTCTTCAGCGATAGCGATGAGTTGACCCACGGCTGATTGCTTAGTCCACCCTGTGAACTTGACAGTGTCACCCACCTTGTAGTCTTTGGTGACTAAGAGCTGACCCTTCCAATCTGGATGCCGCTCTGTAGTCTTCTTAGAATTTTGGAAGATAACACCCTTGCCAGGGGTTGGAATGTGGCTAGTCATACGGTTTCTCCTGCTGTTGCGATCATGCGGTTAAGTACGGTTTTCTGGATTTCAGTCATCTTGTCAATAAAGTCTTGATTGGCACGGGCTAAAGCCTTACATTTCTCAAACCTCTCCCCCGCATCAAGTTTTTTCGATTTCCCGATTCTGTCGCACAAATTACCGAATTCACGAATAAAGTCTTCATTATCGTAAACGTATTGGTGCGGTTTATCGGTGCCTGGCACATAGAGCGGTAATTCAGGCGCGGCAACATCACCATAATCGGCTTCAGGAGCGTCTAAAACGTCGCCTAAGACGACTTCGCCATCATTGGTGATAGTTGGTATAGGTTCAGGCTTAATGCGTCCCATATCCTTTGTTTTCACGGGTTCAAAGTCTTGGACTTCTTCAGGACTGTAGAATCCGGTAACAGAGCCTGGGTAAACTGATCGAATGCCTTCGCTAATGCAGCGTGATCGGAGCATAGCTCGTGGAAATTTTTGCCACCCACTGCCTGGTTTAACAAGTCCAATACTTCGGGCCTGGTCAATAGTCCAAGTGACCAAAAGAGATCCACCATTCGGATGGCTAAAAGTCCCTGTGACACGTTCATCTGTATATACCTCCCAGTTAACTTTACCGCCAGCGGCCTGAAATCTAGCCATCATTGCATCGGCTTTAAGTGCAGGACGGCCTTGAATAACGTGATAATCACGGGCTGCGGTAGCAAAGGCGTGTCCTTCAGCCTGTGCGACCATGCCAAGTGCTAACACCTGATTGATGTCGGTTAAACCGAATAATCGAGAATCAGCGATAGCTTTAGCCATCTGTTGCATATCTGCAAACGGTACGATGTTGCTCATATTTACTCCCCTGATTCTTGTAAAGCAATACTCAACAAAACACGACAATCTTTTTTAAACAAAATACATAAATCTTTCGTGTCTTTATGTACATCGTTCGCACTTTTAACTTCGTCTAACGCAATCATCATGTCCTTAATTTTTGCAATCAAAGGCACTATTCGCTGACGTTCAAACGCTTGACCGTCTTCGCAACCTCGTTCATAAGACTCTTGCACCTTATTGTTTAATTCATTTAATGCTGTGTATTGTTCAACATCATTCATTTTTATCCCCTTATTTAATTAAGAAACGGCGTGAGCCTGGTGATTCAATGACAAACTGCTTGTAAATATCTGGCATAGCGGCCTTGAACAACTCTGCTGAAAACCGTGCACTAGACTTAGATGACTTCCAACTCACTAACGTCGAGCCATCAATACTTCTGATTTCTTCGTTATCAGTCATATAGTTTCTGATCTGTACTTCCCAACCTTCGTAAACGGTCTCTAACTCCTTTATTTTGGATTTGAGTACCTTTAGTTGTTCGATAGCGTGTTCAACGTCCTGAGTGGCTGTAATCACGCCAGCGGTGCTTACTGGATAGACAAGCTTCGTCTGATCGACTGTTTCAGGTGTCGGCAGCGTACCTAACTTAACGTGCGACCAGTTAACGGCCATCTTTTGGATGAGTTCTGTCTTTTCTTGTTCCGAAATTTCAAAGACATAATGCTTGAACTCTTGGCCGCCGAATAAGACTGCAAAACAAACTTTGTTGACGTTATGTACCGCTGCTTCGTGAACCAACTGTGCATAGTCCGCTGGCGGGATGCGACCCTGTTCAAAGTCGTACTTATTGCGTGTGGCAGCGTTGTAGTTTTTGGCTTCGACAAGGGTTGATCCGTCAGCAGAAATTCCATCGAAATGGCTCCGAAACCATGGCTCAGTACGATGGGTAAGTTGATAATCTGCATCTTTCACTTCCATTTTGAGTGCGTTTTGAGCAAGCCTAAGAATCGTTGGCTGCATCACATGGCCCATCTGCACAGCTTCGATCTCAGACAAGTCTGGCGCTTCTTGCTTCCCTTGTTTAATCAGGATTTGGTCAACAGCTTTGCCGTTAGCAGCTTGGCGTGTATCTGATGCCCACCAGGCGCTGTTGCGTACTTCAGGTGCGAAATCGTCTTGATTGTTCATGTTGAACCTTTAAAAAAAGTAACTAACTTTGCGGAAAATAACTTTGCGTGTATGCGACTTCATAAAAACGCCGAGTTCAGGAAAATACCAGAACTGTTTACGGTAATAGCGCATCTTCATTGGTCACCCTTATAAATGCACTCAATACAAGAACAGAACCCTGTACCGCAATGCTGTGGGCGTTTACTTTCTAGATGATATTGCGCCACAATTTTGCCGTCAGGCAATATGAGTGATTTAGTCTTGATGTCATGGCCTTGTTCGCGCAGCTCTTTAATCCTAGCGGCTAGTCTGAAACATCCGCACCCATGTAACGCCTCGAGGGGCGTTAAGGGGCGTTGCTCCAGAGCCTGTAAAATCCATTGGCTCTGGGACATGGTTAGACCTCTTCTTTCAGTTCAAAGTATTTAGCTTGAGTACCGCAACCAGTATGGTCATAAGTACGCTCTGCTGCTGCGCTGCTATCTTTGAATTGTTCTGTGCCGTAGACCAGGCTAATGCCCATTGGTCGGTTGCACTTTGACAGACTATATTTGTCGTTTTTGAAGTGTTTGCAGTTGATGCAAAATTTGACTTCCTGCTGAACCTGATCCATCTTATACCCCTTATGTAAGAACCTAATTAAGTTGAACTACACACACACTATACATCAAATAATCATATAACAACAACTATTTATTGATTTGTTGTATTTTTGTCTTTGAGCTTGGCCTCAATGGCACGACCAAAATCAATGGCGCATTTCATATTAAAAGTTCCATCGTCCACACATTCACAGGTCATGCCTGTAAGCTCAAATTCATGCAACCCGACCCATTCTTTGTTTGGCTCTTGCTCAGGCTTGGCTAACTCTTGCTCAAGTGCTGCAATAACTTTCTGTGCGCTGATGCGGGTTTCAATACACGCTGTTTCAGGATATACCGCAATTAAATCTTTTAATGCCCACGCTGCATCTTGTAATAGTTCACGGCTCATTTCAATCTCCTGAACATTGGCAAATCAATACGGGCAAGCGTCTTAAGTTCTTTAGCGCAGGTAATCCATCCCCCTACCCATTCACGCCACCACAACCCATCTTTAAAATAAATGTGCGGTTTATTTGGTGTTGGTTTCATTGTTGTTCCTTAAAAAGTCAATAACCGCATAAAACGTAAGACCAAAAAGCCCAACCATTGAAGCAGAAAACAAAATCAAAATGGCTATGTTCATTTTTTATTCCTCGCTAAGATGTTCCAACATTCAGACAACGCATCAGAGGCATCTTCAATGTAATCAAAGTCTGCCTCAAGGTTTAAACTCATTGCGCAATGCTCGTCATTTGTTTGAGTGCAAGTAACGTACAGCGTTTGCCATGCGTGACCGTACATTTCAGATGCTGATGTTGAATCTATTTTGACGGGGCTGTTGCAAACGGGGCAGGGTAGTAAGGTCATTTAGATTCCCCTATTACTCGCAACGCTTCTTGAAATTTATTTTCTGCATCAACTTGGTTTTCTGCTGTGGGCATAAGCCTGTATTCCCGAATTGCCACCAATGCGCTACACATCGTAGACCATTTGGTTGGCTCGGGTTCAGGCTTAATACGATACTGCGATGGCTCAAAATTCCATTCAATTGAATTTTTATTAGTAAACTCCACCCATTGATTTAATGTATATGACCAAGACTCAATTGTTTCACCCGCCGCCCACGCAACAATCATGTCGTAATGTTTGTGTTTCATATCTATCCCCTAGTTAAAATTAATCACCACAAAAACACGCAATACCTTCTTCGTCTTGGTCAAACATAGACAATTGTTGTGATGCAAACTGCACCATACTTGCATAACTCGGCCGGTCTTTGCGAAATGTCGCACCATCGGGACGGGACGCTAACGCTAACGCTTCCATCTGTGCCCACCAAACCGCCCTCTCTGGCTTCTCAGCAATCAATGTAGCAACTTGATTCATCGGTTTAAGAAAACATAAGTCACAATTACCCGCTAAAGTCCTGCCTTTATACGTTGGTAACTCCAAGTTAAATGCTTGTTTATCCCAAAATTCACTAATGTGTTGCACAGTAACACCGGCTGTGTAAAGCGGAATCCTACGTTTATCTGCAATCTTAGTTGCCCGTCTCGCTTCATCGTAACGAAGCCCTATCCAAGAGGCGTTTTCTAGCTCTGATTTAGAACAATCGTCAAAGAGTCCTGATTGTTTTAAAAAACACGCCATCGTGCGAATCTTTAGCTCTGAAGTACAGAACCTGGTGACAGGATTCGGTAAATAGTTTCTTTTACGAATAATGGCCTCAAACGGCTCACCATTTCGTGCCGCTGTCTCGTAAGTCACCTCTTTATATCGACTAATTGGGTCTTCATGGTCTTGATACTCTATCCAATGTATCTTTACACCCCAATTAACAGAACAATCATGTACAAATTTAAGCGTGTTTTCTTCCTCTTTTCCTGTGTTAGCAAAACATACGATACCGTCATCAGGCATCTTCCCATCATGCGCCTGTAAGACCTGATAAAGCATATACGCCGAGGTTCTACCGCCAGAGAACGATATACACGTTGGTTCAGTTATCACATATGGATTCATCTAATGCCCCTATAACCACTTGTCTCTTCCCGAAAACCCCCCTACCCCATGACAGAGTAAGTGAGTATCGGCTCTTCCCCCTCTCGGGATACGCATGGTAACCATCGGCTACACCCCTGGGCTTGCGTATTCAACCAGCCCCACGGATTCTTGCGGATTTGCACCGGCTCATATGACATCTATGGCTTACCGTGTATCTCTTTTCTTGGTAGCAGCGAAGATACGCCCATTGTTAACGCAACCAGTACGGATGCCCTAGAAAACAAAAAAGCCGCTTTAGAGTGCACCTTGTTGGTCGACCCTCGCGGGACATTCTTTGATAACTCTTCTCAACGACAGTTATCAAAAAATCAAGATACACACTAAAACGGCTTAGATTTGTCGACCAAGACAACGCCTGATTTATAACACACCTTTTCCCCATTGTGTAGCCATAGCGTCTGCAATACCTTGAAAAGTTTTTGATCTACTTTTACCTTTTGCGTTTGAATACCACTTGGGCATCTTCTTACCGCTTTGAAACGTAATAAATTCACCTTTACCTACAATCTTGGTCGGGATCAATGGCGGTAAGTTTTTTAACCATAAACACGTTGTTTTCTGAAACTCATCACCAAATTGCCACGGCTGTATGATCTGCTCCGGCTTGCGTATGCGCGAGGAAATAACGCTTACAGGGTTTTCTATGCAAATTCTGTCTATCGGTGCATCCATCAGAGCCTGAACAAACTCTAAAGCCTCGGCCTGTAAGTCTGCTTTCTTATGAAAGTGTTTGGCCCCTGATACCGCTAAATGAGTGCAGGGCGGGTGCGCGATCATTAAATCCCAACCATCGTTTAAACAGTCTAGAACGTCACCCTGATAATGCCAACCAGGCGAGTCAGAGGGCATAATGTCGCACGATACAGCCCAGTGACCTGCACGGGTGAACGCATCCCGTACCGTGCCACTATATTCACAGGCAATCAATACTTTCACTTGGTCACCTTTGGGTCAAGGGGCCGGTATTTGTCCCAAGTTTTCCGAACATCGGTTTGTTCACTTTTGACATATTTCCAGTCTGGATCAAGCAACCCAAACCGTAAACGAGGTTCAACGGCGGCCTCAATCCCTAGGTCTTCCGGATACGCCTCAGATTGCAAGGCGCGCGCGGGAGATTTTTCCTCTATATGTGCACGCCCGTACCATCGAATACATAACCCAGCAAAGCCAATGAGTGCCAAGACGGCGTAAAACAAAAAGATACAGTCGTAAATATTCATTTTCTACAGCTCCTGAAAATAGCACTTTATAGGCGTTTGTTTAAAAAGTAATACTAGGATAAGTACAGGCGGTAAAAAAGCCCCTAAAGGGCTTTAAACGGGTTATAGAGTGGTTGACAGTTACAGTTTAGCTAAAAACAGGTTTTTATAACCTGTCGTTTTATCCTGTTGCATTTTTGGTAAATAGATTGCAATTGACCCGCGTTTGACCATGTCACGCAATTTTTGAGTACCTAGTACGCGCTCGTAATCGGTTGTTACTCTGTATTGCACGCCATTCAGACGAACAGCAATGTAACGATCCTGAGATTGTGAATAAAAATAATGGTTCATGTCATACCCCTAGATAAACAGTGAAAGGATAAAAGCCACAGCCAAAAGAGCCAAAGCAATAGCGTCAGTTAGTAATTGTTTGTTTGTCATAGTGAACCCCTTAGAATGATGAGCAGTAGACGATTGTGTCGTTATGGGTGACACCAACGACCTGAGTATTGTTGTAGAGGTAATCAAGTACGGCTCGCTGAACCTGGTCGTCCTGCAAGCCCTCAACGTCAATTGAATAGTTGCTTGCAATCTCTTCAGGTGTTGATTCTGCATACTCACAACACAGCTCGACTACGTCTAAGTCGTAGGAAGAATCAATTTCTTCTAGATACTCAAACAATAAGCCAAGAGCCTCATAGCTGAACTGTGACTGTCTGCCGCATTGAGCAAAGGCAGTACGGAAGTCTGAGAGTTGTACGGTTTGAATCATGGTCTAGCTCCTAATAAGTTACCTGATATGTGATATGCGTTATCTAACGCACAAGTAATTAGAACATGAATTTATTATCTTGTGTGAGCAATACTCGCAAATACTCACAATAATCGTATAGGTGTTTACACTAATAAGCAATACTTAGTGTTGTTGTATATATATCTAATTATTCTAATTATTATAAGGGACATAGTAATCTAATTAACTATATACATCAACTGGCGACCCGAGCGAAGCAAAGGGCTAGGCGACGAAGGTATGCAACCCTCTACCCTCTACACACATGGGGCCAATGGGCCACTACTATATACATATCCGGATACATCAATACCCTGACACTGTAGCCATACTCAAATGGTCATGGGACTAGCGCGCATTCGCAATATGCGAATACTCTAGACGTCACAGCTCGAGGCATCGTTGCAGCGTGGCCGGTGATGGGCTGGAGGGGCGGCTGGAGGGTGCACCATTCCTTTCCCCCCCCAAAGAAAAATAGGCTTTTGCTGAGTATCTGTTATTATTTGCACATTGAGTTAGGGGGTGTAGTAGATGATACAAGTAGATAAAGATATACCAGTGCCGACTAGGCGAACACGGACGTTATATCCGTATGAGTCGATGGAGATTGGGGATAGTTTCTTTCTTGAGGATATGCCGTTGCAGCAGGTGTGTAATAGCAATCTTAGGGCTGCCAAGCGGTACGGTAAGAAGTTTGTAGCCAGGACTGAAGACGGGGGGGTACGGGTATGGAGGATCGTGTAAATGACTTGCTAGACAAGTTGATGTTGGTTCATCTGGAGAAGGTATTAGACCTATTAGAGGATGAAGACAATGATGAAGACGCAGAGGTGTATGAGGCGGCTAAGAAGTTGTTTGTTTACTTTGGAGGTGAATTAGATGAGTATTAATGTGAACGGTGCAGAGGTGATTGAGGAGTTGATCCAGACGGCTGAAGAGGCTGCGAGGAAACAGTACCTTGATCGTGTGTGGTCGATGAACAAGACTGAGATGTTTGGTGAGTTAATGCGTGTGCACACTGAGAGCAATCGGTTATTGCTGGTGGCTCAGACGCAGATACAGGCGCTACACGAGCAGATCTTGAAGTATGGCAACCCAGTACACTAGGGAACTGTACAAAAGCCGTGTAGACCTCATGGTGCAGATGCAGCGTGCTTTAGCTTGCCGAACCAAGAAGCAAAAGATTAAGCTCGCACGCGAGTGGAAAGAGAAATACTCTGAGAATATGTACAAAGAGTTGATTGCGTGTGCAAAAGATAAACGTGTACGCGCCAACATTGTGAACTGGGAAAATGATGGCCGCATTTAATTTGCAACAGTTCTACAACTTCTGTAAGCAGCTCAAGATTGAAACTAAAGAGCAGGGCTTACGCAAGATGGATAACTTGCTTGGCACCCAGAAGTATGTGATGAGTGAGATTGCCAAAGGACTAGAAGAGGATGTTCACTTCTTTACTATCCTCAAAGGCCGGCAACTTGGCATTACGACTATCTCCCTCGCCCTCGACCTGTACTGGCACTTTATCAACCCTGGTCTTCAGGGAACACTGACCACCGATACAGAAGAGAATCGGGATATGTTTCGTTCTACCTTGTCGATGTACATGGAAGGCTTGCCAAAAGAATACAAGATACCGGTGCTCACACATAACCGCACACAGATGAGCCTGAAGAACCGCTCTCGTTTGTTCTATCAGGTGGCGGGTACAAGAAGTAAGGGGACGCTTGGCCGTGGAAAAGCAATCACATTCCTACATGGGACTGAAACTTCGTCATGGGGTGACGAGGAAGGACTTGCCTCACTACTGGCGTCTTTGGCTGAAACCAACCCAATGCGAATGTACATCTTTGAGTCTACTGCCCGTGGATTTAATATGTTCCACGATATGTATACCACTAGTAAAAGAGCACGCACGCAGCGCGCCATTTTTTGTGGCTGGTGGCGCAATGAACTGTATTCACTGGACCCTGAAGGTCAGACATACAAAGTGTATTGGGATGGCAGACTGACAGGTGAAGAAAAAGAATGGGTGCGTGACATTAAGAAACTCTATGGTGTAGAAATCAACTCGCGCCAGATTGCGTGGTGGCGTTGGAAACTCCTTGAAGGTATCAAGGATGACTCTTTAATGTACCAAGAGTTTCCACCTACTGAAGACTACGCCTTTGTGATGACCGGTACGTCATACTTCTCAAACGCTAGGTGCACAGATGCCGCTAAGATTGCTAAGAAAACAACCTGCGACTACTACCGCTACTCCTTTGGTGCAAACTTTCAAGACACCAACGTGCTCAAGTCTACAGAACGCCTTGCTTCTCTCAAGGTCTGGGAAGAACCGATTGACACGGCCTACTACGTCATTGGTGCTGACCCTGCTTACGGTAGCTCTGATTGGGCTGACAGGTTTTGCATCCAAGTGTATCGCGCCTATTCCGATGGCTTGGAACAAGTGGCGGCGTTTGCCACCTCAGAAATGAACACCTATCAATTTGCGTGGGTCATTGCCCACTTGGCAGGAGCGTATAAGAACTCTACGCTTAACCTTGAAGTCAATGGACCAGGTCAAGCCGTCATTAACGAACTCCGTAATCTCAAGCGCCTAGCTGCCAACATGGGTAACTCTATGGGTGCCTCACTCATGAACGTCTATGCGTCGATGACCAACTACATCTGGAGAAAGAACGACTCTTTAGGCGGGATGTCTTCTAGCATGGGATGGTTGACTACCTCGGCGACTAAAGAGCGGATGCTGTCCTACATGAAAGACTATTTTGAGCGCGGCATGATGGATATTTTGGATATGGATACCATTGAAGAGATGAAGACCGTGGTGCGTGATGGCGGGGCGATTGAAGCCTCTGGGCGCAATAAAGATGATCGCGTCATTGCGAGTGCTTTGGCCGCTGCTGCTTTTGCCGAACAGGTGCAACCTCAGTTAATTGGACGAAAGATTAGCCGCATGGTATCCAAAGTTGAACAAAACTTTACGCCTGAACAACTCTCTGTCGGGCGTAACGTCGGTGATTATTTAAAGAAGATTGGTGTCTATGGTAATGAAAACAATCCACACTAAAGCTGAATTGCTGAAAATAATTCACAGATTCTTGTCTGATAAAGACCGTGGCATTAGCATTAAATTGTTTGCCGAACTTTGTGGTATAGATCAGAAATACATAGAACGTGTCTTTCTCTTGCAAACCCATCCTTTAAGCGAATACGTTCAGCGGCGGGTAAGCAAAGGTTGGGATGAATGGCGCGGTGGCCATGTGGCGATTATGAAGAACCAAGACAATACAAAGTTTGTGCAGTACCGCAAGACCCCTAAGTCTTTAGCAATGCGCGGCTATGGACTACAAGTGGTTGGGGGCGAGATCAAGTTAAAACTTGGGATCAAGAACCGCGCAGACTATTCAGACACACTTGCAGACCAGTTAGGGGATTAATATGTCACGCATACTACGCGATTACAAATGTCAAGAACACGGTTTCTTTGAAGGTTATGAGGCCGTTTGTCCAGAGGGGTGTACCGATTATGTTCTCCAAGTTTTTCTCCAGGCTCCTGGGTTTAAAAGCGATAAAAGTAAAGCCGCCGACAAGCAACTTAAGCAACTCGCCAACGAATTCGGAATGTCAGACATCAAGTCCACCCGTGCCGGTGAAAACCAAGCCGGTTACCTCACCCGTAACAACAAGTTCAGCGAAAAAGAGTACGCCGAAGCCGAAAAATACGCTACGCCCAAAAAGCGAGGCCGCCCCCGCAAAGATGCCCAAAACCAACCTCAACCGCAAGCGGACGCGCCGCGCGAAGCCCGTGCTGGTGACTCAGCGGTCTGGGGCGGTGGGTTCCAAGGGATGAATATGCAATCCATCTTGGCCGGCCAGTTTGCACGACCTGTTGGACCGTCTTTAGGCAAAGAAGCTGAAATTACTAGCTTGACACCGCGTGCCGCAGGGATCAATAATGGGCCTACTGTTGATCCACGGGCTACAATGCGTGACCCTGATAACTTGCAGATCAAAAAATGAGAATCCCATCATCACCTAGTGAACGCGAGGTTGTCTACTTAGACCTAATGCGGAAGTGCATGGTGTCTAGAGAAGAGCGCAAAGGTGATTATGCGATTAATCGTGCATACTACTTGTTTGGCGCGGGGCCTGAAGAGCCTCCCGCTTACTTTAACAAAGTCAATCCGCACCTTGACCAACTCACATCCTTCTTGTATTCCGCAGAAAGCACCCGCTTTAGTATCGCGTTGGGTGCTGCGGTCAAGCACGATGAACACCGCAAGACACCAAGCCTTACGTTGGCACTTAACGACGAATGGCTAAACAGCAATGCTGACCAAGTATTTTCAACAGCATTGACTTGGGCGCTGGTCTACAACACCACCTTTGTCAAACTGGTCTACAACAACGGAATTCACCCGTACATGATTGAACCAAGCGCAATGGGTGTGCTGCGCGAGGACTTGCCTTATACCAACCGGCAAGAAGCTATTTGCCAGCGTTATTACATTACTCGCTCTGAGTTGTACTCGCGCCTATACTCGCATCCTAAGCGCGAAGCCATTGTCAAGCGCGTGACCACAGGCATCAAAGTATCTGAGTCTGACATCCCCGATGCGGTGAATCGGATTGTGCTTTCTCAAAGCAATCCCACCATGTATGGCCAAGTCAACATGGATTTGTACGGCCAAAACCGTTACAAAGCGCGTATTGCAGAAGATACCGTTGAGATGCACGAGCTGTGGGTGTGGAACGATGACACAATGGACTATCAGGTTGTTACGATGGCTAGTCCCGACGTCATTGTCTATGACCGCCCAGGCGCATCGTTGTTCTTAAAAGGCGAATGTCCATTCACGCAACTCTGTCCAAACCCTTTGTACGATTATTTTTGGGGTGCGTCAGAGGTTCAAAAGCTGCAATTGCTTCAAGCCTTGCGTAACAACCGTATGGCTGAAGTCTTAGACTTGCTATCCAAACAAGTGAACCCGCCCACCGCATTGTCAGGCTTTACTGGCATCTTAGATGAGAAGAACTTCTCTCTTAACCGTGCCGGTGGTTTGCTTGCAAGCGATATGCCAAACTCTAAGGTCGAGCGTCTTGCACCTGAGATGCCAAGCAATCTGTTTGAAGTCATTCACGAAATTGATGATATGTTTAGCGAAGTGTCGGGTATTAGCAACGTTTTATCCGGCAAAGGCGAGGCTGGTGTGCGTTCTACCGGCCACGCAAGTCAATTAGCCCGTTTAGGCTCAAGCCGCGCTAAGAAACGTGCACTTATCATTGAAGACAGCCTTGAAAAAGTTGCAACGTTGTATCTCAAGCTCATACAAGCTTATGATCCGACGCATTTTCAAGATACAGAAGGTGTGCCGTTCATTGCAGAACAATTTACTAAAGATTATGTAGTAAAAGTTGATGCACACTCGAATTCGCCAATATTCACTGAAGATACTAAGCAATTAGCCTTCCAGTTGCATAAAGTCGGGGCAATTAGCAAAGAGTCGCTTATTGATCTGACAGAACCACCTATGAAACAATTGTTAAAAGATCAACTTAAACAAATGGAAGCCAAACAGGCGGCTGCACCTAAACCAGAGGGTGGGCCTAAGCCTAAAGCGGTTCCAAAGGCGGCGTAATGGCAGATCAAGTACAACCTAAAGCAGATCAACCTAGGGTTTCTACTGAGTCCCTAAAAAGAGGTGAAAATTCACCGAGTTTGCAGTATCGTGTGAATGCAATCAAAGAACCGCGTAACGTCACAACAAGAAGTTACGGTCGTAGCAAACGTTCATAGGAAAATATCATGGCACGCAAAGCTCGCAAAAGCTGTCGTTAAGAATACCTGTTCAGGGTATAAAAGGGTTTGGCTGCCTTCCCTTAAATTTGGTGGCCGTCATTCTACAAGGAGTGCACTATGCGTAAAGCTCGCAAAGGCCGTAAATCACGCAAGTAATTGTGTGTAGCCGCTAGTCCTGCCGGAGGGTCGGGAACCAAAAAAATCACCCTCCCTCTTGACAAACGCGTACAGAGGATTATTCTGTCGCAAATTACTTAGGAATTGATTATGGCTGTACCACCAGATCAGTTGATGAAGTTGATGGCAGGTCAAAAAGACAAAGCCACACCTGGAGGCTTGCCCCCGCCCGCTGATAACACAATGGGAATGTCTGATGGTGCAACGCCTCCGATGGGCGCACCCATGTCAACTCCCGAGCCTAAGATGGGAAACCGTGAAGCCTCGATGATTAATCTTGGCATGGCGCAAGATATGCTTGAACAAGCCTTGCCAGCCATTGGTTCTCAAACGCCTGAAGGCGAAAAGATCATTGCAGCAATCCGCGCTATCACCGGTGTGATCGGGCCGCGCAAAGCAAAGACTGGCGAACTTCAACAGTCAGAAATCTTGCAACTCTTGCAAAACCTGCCACAGGCTGGCGGTATGTCACCGCAGATGCAAGCAATGAACAAAGCACCTTTAGTACCTGGATTGCCACCTGGCGGCACACAACCGTTGCCACCCGTGGGCGGCCCTGCTTCTACCCCTCCTCCTCCACCTCCCCCAGGCGGTGCCGGTGGACTTCCTCCCCCTCCAGGCGGCGGTATGCCGCCCCCAATGTAAAGCGTTATGAATAGCTCATCTATCCAACAACGATTTGATGCAAAGGTTGAATATATTCCCTTTGCAGATTGTCATTATTGGACTGCCGCAACTAATAAATTTGGTTATGGCAAATTAGGAATTCAAGGTAAAAATCGTTGGGTATTAGCGCATCGTTTTGCATGGGAACAAAAAAATGGTGCGATTCCAAACAATATGTATGTTTTGCATCATTGTGATAACCCGTCTTGCGTCAATGTAAAACATTTGTATCTTGGTAGTTATCAAGATAATGCTAAAGACCGTGAATTACGCAAACGTGGAAATCACGCAAGCGGATTAAATCATGGTAAAAACAAATTATTGCCATCTCAAGTTTATGAAATTAGAGATGTTTATGATACGGGTAAATTTTCTTTTCGTCAGTTAGGGAAGATTTACGGAATAGATGGTAAATCTGTAGCTGACATTATTGACCGAAAAAATTGGTCAAATCTTCACTAGGAGAATTATTGTGGATCTTTTTAAGCCTAGAGGTGCTTCGGCTCCTCGCAACCCTACTGATAACAACCAAAAAAATGGTCAGATTATCAATACACCACGTTTCTCACAATTTGGCGGCTTAACCTCCGCACCGAAAGCCGGATACAAAAACATGATGACCATGTCGCGTCCTGGCGATACCAAAAAAGTTATTTAACAGCAGTTAGGGGATAGCCATGAGTTTAGAAGACATTTCACTAGAACAACGCGACCAACTCGCAATGCTGATGAAAGATTTATCAGACAATCCAACCACACGGAAAGAAACTCTGAAACTGGTCAAGCAATTGCGTCCAAGTATGTCGGTGCCTGAGTTGGATTTGGAAGAAAAAACAAATTCTGCTTTGGAACAGATGCGCGCTGAGAATGAAAAGATTCGCGGCGAACTCATGGAAGCCCGTCAATTAGAGTCGCTTGAGAAAAAGCGTGCAAAACTGATTGCAAACGGCAAAGCCCGTAACGACGAAGACATTAAAGAAATCGAGAAAGTGATGCTTGAAAAACGTATTCCAGATCACGAAACAGCGGCTGAGTATTGGGATTGGATGAAACAATCCGCAGAACCCACGCCTACTGGATACAACCCAAGCGCACTTGGCAAGTTTGATTTATCGAAGTACATGAAGAATCCAATCGGTGCAGCACGCAACGAGGCAGCGGCAGCCCTAAACGAGCTACGCGGAAATCGTCGGCCAATTGGAATTTAAGTGGCAGTTCTAGGGGATAAGTTTGTTGGGCGGCTTATGCCGTTTGTTAATTCAGGAGATTAATTATGCCTATTGGCGGCGGAATTCTACCTGCAAGTGGCTCAAGTCAGTACAACGAACTGACCTACGTTACGCGCAGAGCGTTTATACCCAAGCTGGTTGTTCAGCTTTACAACTCAACCCCCCTTATGGCTGCTTTGATTGCAAACAGTCAGCAAGCATCAGGCGGTGTGAGCCAAGTCACAGTCCCAGTTCAGGGCGCACAATTCGTTAATGCACAGTGGTCTGATTACTCTGGTTCGTTTAACCAGCCATCAGTTCAACAAGGTGCGTTTAACGCTGAGTTCAACCTTAAACTGATGATTGCTCCAGTACCATTCTTAGGGATGGAAGGTGCGGTTCAGCAAGACTACGCAATTATTCCTCTGATCGAAGCGCGTATGAATGACGCGACTAACGTGATGATGGATGCAATGGCTACAGCCTTGTACACCAACTACACCAACACCCAACAGTTTATTGGTTTGCCTGGTGCAATTGATGACGGTACTAACCTAACGACTTACGGTAACATCAACCGTTCGACCTACACTTGGTGGAAGTCAAAAGTCTATGCGGCCGGTAACGTTAACCCAACCCGTCAAAACATCCTCCAGTACATTTCAGGCACCGTGAAGAACGGCGCAGAAGTGCCGACGTTTGGTGTGTGCGGTTTTGGTACATGGACATTGCTTGCTCAAGACTACGTTGGTCAAGAACAGTATGTTATTACCCCAGGCCACGGATTTGATGGCGATAACAACGGCCCACAAGCAGCGTTTCGCGCTTTGATGGTTGCCGGTGTGCCAATCTATCCCGATCCATATTGCCCAGAAGGCACGGTCTATTTCATCAACAGCAATTACCTCTCACTGTACATTCATGAGCAAGGCTCATTTGTGTTTACCGGCTTTGAGTCAACCTTGCCTAACTGGCAGATTGGTTACGTCGGTGCGGTGTTGATGATTGCGGAATTGGTTTCTACCAAGCCCAAGTCGATGACCCGTGTGTCTGGCTACAACTCAATCTCGATCTAAGGAGAACAGTCATGGCACTTGGTTTAAATAAAATCCTTATTTCAGGCGCAGGGGCAAACACTCCTGGTGCGTATCCACAGTTCACCACTCTGTCGGCTAACAACGCCACAGTGTTGGTTCCTGCCGGAACGTACTGGTTGTTTCCAACTGCGAACGTTACCATCGAAGCAGTGTCGGCTTACAACACCAACACCGCTTGCACAACACCCTCAACATGGTCAACCTTTATTGCTAACAATACTGGTTCGTTCTTTGTGTCTGACGGTGTAAATTTCCGTGCAAACGTTATTGTTGCAACTAACACTACAATTACCTTGGCTACAGTTAATGGTGGTCAGGCTGTTGGCAGCACCTTTACAAGTTAAGGAACAATAATGGCTAATCCAGATTCAGTCAGTCAGTATTACTTAGACAGTTTTGGAAATGGTCGTATTGGTGTCGTTCAAGCTACTCAATTAAACACGGCTGCAAATGCAACTATTGCTATTCCGTTGTTAAGTGGTGGCTTGACTAACGCTGGCGCAACAGCGGGTTCTGGTTCAGTTATTGTTCGTCGCATTACGGTACAAAACCCAAGTGGTTCTGTATCGTCTGCTAACGTGTCGATCACGACAAGCAATGACGGTAACATTTCCAACGCTGTTGTTGCTAACGTGGTGTTAAGTAATTTGACGGCTGCCGGTAAATGGCAAGACCTGACGATTGCTGGTGCTTACGGTGCAAATACTGCTGTAACCGGTTTTCAAACACAAGCTCTTTATGTGAACATTAACACTGCAAGCGGTAACGCAAACACTGTTGATATTCGTGTTTATGGCGATGTAGTGAGTTTCTAAATGTCTTCAATATTTGTAATCAATCGTTCTGATAAAAAACTCAAAGACGGCTATGCCGGAGTGTTTTATGATTTTTTACCAAATCAAGTTGTAGAAGTACCGCTTGAGGTGGCGCAGCACGTTTTTGGTTACGGTATTGAAAACAAAGAACCTTTTCTGGCTAGGCTCGGATGGGTGAAGACCGCAAATGAATTAGATGAAGGCCTTGCGCGTTTATCTAAGTGGGAATTCCATACAGAGAAACCAAAAAAGAACGATTCGTTATCCCCGATCGTGGAGCCAGTACCCTTGCGGCCTGTCAGGGCTGCGGGGGGAAAAGTCCTCTCAGCAGCGTAAATGATGGAAAGTAAATGTCACAAAACTTATCCGGTTACATTACGGATGTTAGACGTTTGCTGCATGATGCCAATGCAAATTTTTACACGGATCAGCAGCTAACCGATTACATCAATTCCGCGCGTGAACGAACCGTGCGGGACACTGGTGCATTGCGTGCGATCCAAGTCACTCAAGTGCCGCCCCCTCCAGGCACAACAATTAATGGTGTTACTGCGACAAATCCTGTCGCATGGGCAGCCTCCACTGCATACAACTTAAATCAGTTTGTATTCTCAAACATTTTTGTGTATCAAGTGACCACAGCAGGTACAAGCGGCTCAACTGCGCCCCCGTACCCTGCAAGTAATCAAAATAACTACTCAAACTATCCACCGTCTACTGAATTCTTTAACGGTGGTGTTGGTTTAACCTATGTGTCTAACGTTGAGCAGATACCGTTCTCAACTTTGCCACAAGGACAGTACACGCTTGATATTTTAAATATCAACTTGTACTGGGGTAATACGCGCGTCCCGTTGGACTATCTTGCATGGTCTGATTTCAATGCACGGCTGCGGTTTTGGCAGAATTACATTGGTCGGCCGCAAGCCTTCTCTGTGTACGGTCAAAACACAATTTACCTTGGCCCTGTACCTGATCAAGTCTATCAAATTGAGATGGATACGGTGATTTTGCCAACAGCATTGACATTGACTGCGCCAACCGTTGCAGATTCGATTCAAGACCCGTATACAACGTGTGTAAAGTTCTACGCAGCGTATTTGGCTAAGTATTACGAACAATCGTTTGGTGAATCAGAGATTTACAAGCAAGAGTATTTGAACCACGCAAGGTCTGTGCTGAACACAGTCTTTACGCGTCGTATTCCATCTCTTTATAGCAATATCAATTAGAAATGGCTGCGGCAGAGCAAAAGAAGTCGTATCAAGTTATCAAAACCTTTCGAGGACTTGATACGCAAGCCAATCGTACTGCAATCAAAGAAGATGAGTTTTCTTGGATTGAGAATGTGCAGCCTATTGGTTATGCAAACCTTAAAGTCATCCCAAATTACTCTACTGTTAGCTCGAGCGGCAATACGGTTGTGTGGGCGAATACCGCAACAACGTTATCCTCTGCCAACATTAAATTAAATGACTATGCCGTGGCTTTCCAAGCAGACGGTAGCGCACAGTATTACAACGCAACAACTGGTGCTGTAGGTAACATGGCTGCGGCCGGTACCTTTAGCGGTGCTGGTATGCAAGTTGCGCAATGGAAGAATGAGCGCTTATTGATTCTTGATCCATCTAAGGGTTACTACTCATGGGATGGTAACAACGTCGTCAATATTGGCTCGGTTGGTATTATTGCTGTGACTAACGGTGGTTCTGGCTATACAAACGTTCCTACTGTCACAATCAGCGCCCCAAATGACACAAACGGCACGCAAGCAAATGCCGTAGCAACAGTCTTATCTGGCGTTGTACAAACTGTATCACTAAATGACGGTGGTTCGGGATATTACGCTAATAGTGTGCCAACAGTTACGATTGCTGGCGGTGGGGGATCAGGTGCAACGGCTATTGCGGGTGTGATTACGTTTGCAACCGGCACGGCCTCGGCTGTCGTGGTATCGGGCGGTACGGGTTACACAAATGCAGCCAATACGGTGATTACGTTCTCAGGTGGGGGCGGAACAGGTGCTGCCGGTACTGCGGTGCTTAAAGGCGGTCAGATTCTTGAAGTCATTATCACAAACCCAGGCTCAGGCTACACCAACGCTGCAAACTTAGTTGTTACGGCTTCAGGTGGCGGCGGGACTGGCGCAGTCCTTAAAGGCATTGTTAATAGTGATTCTAACGTTGGAATTGCGTCTTTTAGTGGTCGAGTGTGGATTGCAGCCGGCAGAACCATTTATTACAGCGCAGTAAACTCATACACCGACTTTACAAGCGTATCGGCGGGAAGTTTTGTCTTAACAGACGAAACCTTGCATGGAAACATTCAGCAGATACTTTCTGCGAACAATTTCTTGTATATCTTTGGTGATGACTCAATTAACGTGATTTCCAACGTTAATGTGAACACCAACGGTATTACGTTGTTTACAAACACCAACGTGTCGGCATCTGTTGGTTCTAAGCGTCCATACGCCATATTTCCGTATTTCCGTTCTGTGTTGTTTTTGAACGACTATGGCGTGTATGCGTTGGTGGGATCAACAACGTCTAAGCTCTCAGACCCGCTAGACGGCATATTCCCTAATATTGACTTCACATATCCGATTTACGCCGGACAAGTGTTAATTAACAACATTTTGTGTGCTGCATTTAACTTTAGATACTATGACGCGGTGTTTACGCAGTCTTATCGTTATATTCAGGCTGTGTTCTTTGAGAAAAAATGGTTTTTGACTTCTCAAGGCAATAACTTAGCGTACATCACATCTATCCCACTAGGCGGCAAGATTACGTTATTTGGTACGGATGGCACAACGCTGTATCAACTATATCAAAGTACAAGTGCTGCGATCACCAGTCGCATCCAAACCGCTTTGTTGCCAATGGGTGATCCTATTCGCACTAAGCAAGCATTAAAGATGGGGATTGAGGCAACAGCTACAAACGCCAGTTCGATCACAATGAGCGCAACAATTGATTCTGAGTCAGGATCAAGCCCACCGTATATTTTGACTAGCCTTGTGACTTGGATTAACAACAATTTGCAGACTGTTGCATGGACGAATAATTCGAGTGCAACGATTGGTTGGGGTCAAATTGGTTATGCGTTATATAAGACTGATGCGTCGCAGTATGGAAAATATCTTGGCATTACAGTAACATCATCTAACCCAGGGTTTACTGTGAATGGATTTGAATTTGAACACGAATTAAGAGTGAGGTTCTAAATGGCTGTCCCATATACTTTTGCTACGGCAACAACGTCTATTCCGCTATCCCAACTGGATAGTAACTTTGCGACAGCCATCACACTCGGTAACACGGCTGTCTATCTTGGCAATACGACCACAACACTTGGTAACTTAACACTTACTGGTGCAAGTTTTACTAACCCGACTGTTACCAACTACGTTGAAACGCTGTATACGGCTACAGGCAACACAACTGTTGCGCTGACAAACGGTACGTTGCAAAAGATTACAACGTCTGGGGCAACGACTATTACGCTGCCATCAAGTGTTGCGGGTAAGAGTTTTACTATCATTGTGTCGTATGCGGCTGCTGATACGTTGACATGGGCGGGTGGTAGTACGCTCAAGTGGGCGGGCGGCACAACACCAACGCCTACAAGTGCTACAGGAAAAATTGATATATTCAGTTTTTTTTGCGATGGCACAAATACCTATGGCATCACGAATGGGCAAAACTACTAATGGGCGCAGCAATTGATATAACCTCGCAACGATTTGGTCGTTTGACTGTGGTTAGCCGTGGAGCTAACAAAGGCAGACAATACGGTTGGAATTGTGTATGTGATTGTGGAAACACAACACATATTGCAGGTGTTTCATTGCGTACTGGATATACAAAATCTTGTGGATGTTTGCGTGTAGAAACAACTAGACAAAGACGTTCTAAGCACAAGATGACTAATACTTCAGAACATAACATTTGGTTAGCATTAAAAAAACGTTGTTATAGCAAAAACAATCCTGATTATTCAAGATACGGTGGTCGTGGAATTAAAGTTTGTGACCGTTGGATAAATTCATTTGAAAATTTTTATGCTGATATGGGAGAAAAACCATACGGCTGTTCAATTGATAGAATTGATTATGACGGTGACTACACGCCTGAAAATTGCAAATGGTCAACGAACATTGAACAAGCAAACAACAAATCTAACAATGCAAGATATGAATATGGTGATGAAAAACATACGATTGCAGAGTGGTCTAGGATTGCTGACATTCCATATACATTATTAAGCAGCAGATTAAAAAAAGGTATTAAGATGCCTTACGCTTTATACAACATAGACTATAGGTGTTCTAATGCTTAGTGCATCTAAATCCGGTAGTGGGTTATCCACAGGCTACAACCTCACACGCTCGCTGCGGTTTAGGGCGAGTGCGAGTGCTTATTTGAATCGGACGTTTTCAACGCCAACAAACAACAAAATTTGGACATATAGTTTTTGGGTAAAACGTGGGCAACTTGGTGCGTTTCAACAAGTGTTGGCAAGTAGACCTACATCAACCCCATATTCTTTAATGTATTTTGGGGATACAGATAACTTTCAATTCGATGATAACGCATCATTATATTTTGCTACTTCACAATTATTTCGTGATGTAGCGTCTTGGTATCACATTGTTGTTGCTATTGATACAACTCAAGCTACGTCTACAAATCGTTTTAAATTATATGTAAACGGCGCACAAGTTACGGCTTTTTCTTCTACAACTTATCCCGCACAAAACTACAATACCCAATTAAATACTGCATCAAGTCATGCGATAGGTAAAGGCGGTGTTTTTACTACCAATTACCTTGACGGCTACCTAACCGAAGTCAACTTCATCGACGGTCAAGCCCTAACCCCATCCTCATTCGGCTCAACCAACGCTCTCACAGGCGTATGGCAACCCGCACGGTACACAGGCACATACGGTACAAACGGTTTCTATCTGCCGTTCACAGACAATAGCTCGCTGACTACATCATCAAACGTAGGCTTGGGTAAAGACTTTAGCGGCAACGGCAATTACTGGACGACTAACAACATCTCCATCACGGCTGGCGTGACGTATGACTCCATGACGGATGTGCCTACGTTGACGTCTGCGACTGCGGCTAACTTTGCTGTGTTAAATCCGTTACGAAACGCTTTAACACTTAGCAACGCAAACTTGACGTTTTCTTCAACAGGCAACCCCGCAGCTAGTGGAACTATTGGCGTTACTTCAGGCAAATGGTATTGGGAAGTTACACTAACAAGCGGCCCTTTGTTTATGGGTATATGCGATGCTTCTGCATCAATGAGCGTACAAGCCGCATCATCTACAACCTCATGGGTTTATTACTCACAAAACGGTTTTAAATATTCTGCTACAGCAGGCTCGGCATATGGGGCTACTTACACTTCAGGAGATGTAATAGGCGTTGCGCTAGATGTAAACGCAGGTACGTTGGTGTTTTATAAGAATAATACTAGCCAAGGCACAGCGTATTCAGGTTTGACAACAGGCCCGTATTTCCCAATAGTAAGTTCAGACCAGTCAGGTACAACGGTTGCTGGCTCAATCAATTTCGGTCAACAACCTTTCACCTACACGCCCCCCACAGGCTTTGTAGCCCTGAACACATACAACTTGCCGACAAGCACCATCTTGGCGGGTAACAAGGTGATGGATGCTACGTTGTGGACAGGAACAGGCGCAACACAGACTATTACTAATGCAGGTGGTTTTAAACCCGATTTAGTTTGGGGCAAAAATCGTAGCGGAGCTGACCAACATTTTTGGGGTGATTCTGTTCGTGGGTTAAGTTATTACCTTTCATCTAACTCAACAGGTTCGGAAATAACTTCTTCTGTTGATATTACTTCACTAAACTCAAACGGATTTACGCTAGGTACAGGTACGGATTACAACCGCAGCGGCTACACTTTTGTCGGCTGGCAATGGCAAGCAGGACAAGGCTCAACATCAAGCAACACCAACGGCACAATCACATCGACTGTTAGCGTTAATGCGTCTGCTGGGTTTAGTGTGGTGACGTACACAGGTACGGGTGTTGCTGCTACTGTTGGGCATGGGTTGGGGGTTGCGCCTAGTTGGATTGTTGTTAAGCGTAGAGATGCAGTTGCAAACTGGGATGTTTATCATTCTTCAATTGGGGCAACTGGTCGTTTGTATTTAAACACTACTGATTCAACAAACACATCATCTGCGCCTTGGAATAACACAGCACCAACATCAAGCGTATTTACTGTTGGCACGGCTACAGACACCAATGCTAGTGGCTCAACACTTGTTGCCTACTGCTGGACACCCATAGCCGGATTCAGCGCGATGGGGTCTTATTTAGGCAACGGTTCAACATCAGGCCCATTTGTGTATTGCGGTTTTCAACCTAAATTTATTCTTATCAAGTCAACCACGGCGGCTAGAGATTGGATTATTTGGGATACTGTAAGAAACACGTTTAACATTGGTACTAATGGCGTTTTGTATCCTGATACTTCAGGTGCGGAATATTCAGGTGGCGGCGCATATGCGGTGGCTGTTACATCAAATGGCTTTTATTTGCCTGTAGCAACTACTAATTTAAACGCAAGCGGTGAAACGCACATTTACGCTGCCTTTGCTTCTAACCCATTTAAAAACAGCCTAGCCTTCTGAGGAACACTATGTTTGCAATTATCAGTAACGGCGTTATCGCCCTCCTAATCCCCGCTGGCACAGCCTTTGAGTGGGACGACATTCAATACCCCGCCAACTGGTGCAACCTATCTAGCCCCGAAGAAAAAGCGGCTATTGGCATGGTTGATGTGGTCTACGGTCAATATCCTAACGACCAATACTACTGGGTCAGCCAAGACGCACCTGTCTACAATGGCACAGTCGTCGAGATCAACTACACCGCTACGCCTAAAGACCTAGCCCAATGTCAGACTAATGCGGTCAACGCAACAAACGCTGCTGCCTACTCAATCCTGCTCCCAACCGACTGGATGGTAGTCAAGGCTGTCGAGACAAGCGGCACAGTAGCGCCCGCATGGAACACATGGCGTCAAACCATCCGCACACAGGCTGCTGACTACATCACGGCAATCAACGCTTGTACAACCACGGCTCAATTAGCTGCGCTGCCTTCTGTTCAATGGGCGCATGACCCTGACTACGTTGCGCCAACGGGAGCAACAGCATGAGTACAAACGCTTTTACTAAGTTTGGTAACACAGTCACGTTCTTGGCTGCTACAACGGCTCCTACGCCTGTTCAATGCGGTTCTAGCACCATTGGTGGCAACCAGTACCGGATCATCAATACCGGCAACGTAGTGGTGTTCTTGGGTTATGGCTCATCATCAAGCGAGGCTGCAAACAACGCTGTAATTGTGACTAGTTCACAACCAGCGTTTCCTTTATTGCCAGGCACAGATGAAATTTTGACATTTGTACCAAACGCATACTTTACGGGCATCACGGCAAGTGGTAACGCAAGTATTTATATTTCTCCAGGCGATGGAATGTAGACCATGTTAAAGACAGTAGCAATCACAAGCGGTAGTGGCGGTGGTAACGGCACAGTAACCCAAGTGGGCGGTACTGGTACTGTTAACGGCATTACATTAACTGGCAACGTCACAACAACAGGCAACCTGACTTTAGGCGGCACGTTAGGCAGCATTGCAAACAGCCAGTTAACAAACAGCGCAGTCACAATCGGCAATACGTCTGTATCGCTTGGGTCAACAATTACTAACATTGGCAACTTGACCCTTGCAAACGTCACAATTACAAGCGGTACTGTTCCTGCGGCTAACGTCACAGGCTTGGGTACGATGGCTACCCAGAACGCCAATGCTGTTGTGATTACGGGTGGAACAATCAATACTGTTTCACACACTGGCGGTACGTTTGCTAGTGCAAACATTACGTCTGTTGCGGCAACATTTCCTAATTCATACTTAACAAACAGCGCAGCAACGATTGGTAACACTTCTGTTGCTCTAGGCTCGACTGTCACCAACATTGGTAACTTAACCCTTGCTAACGTGACTATTCCGTCTGGTACGGTAAACGTGCAAGTGGTTAACGCCACATCAACAACATCATCAACGGCTACTTTTGCAACATCAAGTCTGCCGCTAGTGCCAGCAGGATACATACAAGTTAACCTTAACGGGACTGTTGTAAAAGTCCCATACTATGCGGTGTAAAACATGGATTGGCAACAGATTATCAACCTTGCGTTTGGTGTTGCTTTACCTGTAGCGGGTTGGTTCTTTCGCCAATTGTGGGACGCTGTACAAAATCTCAAGGATGACATTAAGAAGATTGAGATTGATTTGCCAAGCAATTACGTCAAGAAAGTTGACATGGAATCTCAGTACAACAAGATTGAAGCCATGCTTGAAAAGATATTTGATAAGTTGGACACCAAGGTTGATAAGTAATGGATTATGCGGCCTTATCGACGGTTGAATTTGGTGACATTGACTCTTTGAGCGGTTTTCTCTTTGAAAACGGCTTACAACACCAAGTATTCCGAGATACGCTGGCTCAATCAGGTTATTTAGTCCCTGCATACGATTTAATGGACGCAAATCCTGACAATTTAGATGATTGGTTGCTCTCTCATCAGGATGAACATCAGGCTTTTGCCAACCTTTTAGGCCTCGATAATCCTGCAAATATGCTCGATGTAGACTGGAATGTGGAGGATGATTTTTATGATTGGATCGCATCTCATTTGTATATTCACGAACAAATTGCTGCTGCCCTCAACATTAATGGATCGTAATTAAAAATCGTTCCCCCCCGCCAAAAAAAAATGAAATTATGAGCATACAGACATGAGCAACGATGGTTCATACGATCCGAATTGGTACACAAATGCGTACCCTGATTATGTTGCTGCTCAAGCTCAAGATCAACAAGCGATCCTTACTGGTCAACCATCGCCACAAGCCGTTACGCCAGACGCTGTTGCTACCGCATATCAGCAAATGTTTAATGCACCGGCACCACCTGATTTTGTGGCTGCCGTGGTTAATAATTATTCTAATAGCAGCATCGACAATGTTGTAAAAGATATGGCAACATCTGCTGCAACAAGCAGTGTGCCTTTTTCAAATACTCCTGGTGATACAAATAGTTTTACGGCAGGTATTAACCATTATTTAAGTTTAGGTTATAAGCCAGGCGGTACAACGTATGATGGTTTACCGACATCTTTTGTTAATCCTCAAACCGGTCAAGTTGTTGCTTCTTATGGCACAATTGCTCCGGTTGGCGGTGCAAGCACAGCCGTTCAATCTAGCAATTGGACTTGGAACGATGCTTCAAAAACGCCAGCAGGATTTACAACAGACGTTGCCAAAGCAAAAACTCCTGATACAAGTCTTGTAGATTTTGCAAAAGTAGCAGCAAGCATTGCGGCCGCCGTTGCTGCGCCTGAATTACTTGGTTTAGCTCAAAGCGGTTTAATGACGCTAGGATTGTCAGCAGAAAGCGCACAAGCCGCTGCGCCAGTTCTTGTTGGTGCTGCTAAAAGTGCTTTGACATCAGCA
>Ga0208622_1000179_pt1 | contig 29355 bp, 42 predicted proteins | sample CryBogCBH12Jul09_FD_184621 | JGI IMG/M metagenome (GOLD analysis project Ga0208622, IMG submission 184621) | Freshwater microbial communities from Crystal Bog, Wisconsin, USA - CBH12Jul09 (SPAdes) | ecosystem: Environmental > Aquatic > Freshwater > Lake | place: Crystal Bog, Wisconsin, USA... | reverse complement strand
AATAAAGTACAATAGATATATTATGTTAATTAAGAACTTTAATCATTCCGTGACATTACAGCCAACATTAGGCGGGTTAGCCTATTGGTCAGCAGTATGCCCTATGATTAATAGCGAACGCGATTACGTAGAGGGTTTTAATTAGAGTATATATTTTATACCATATTTTAATTAAAGCCCTGGACTAAACACCCAGGGTTTTTTGTTTATAAAGGAGAAGGAAATGGAACGTAAAAGTATAAAAGAGTTGTCGCACTTTGTCCTCTCACGCGAAGAGAAAGTTGCACTAATGGAAGCAAAAATAGCAAGAGCAGAAGCACAAGTAAAGGCGTTAGCAGTCATGGCAAAGGCCAAGGCTTCTGCAAGGGGGTCGAAATACTCCTCACGCTGATAAGTGGATTGAAGTCATGAAAATGACTGGTACATTTTTTGGGCAGACTATTTTTGATAAACCCGAGTAAAGTGGAATAGGAAACGAGATCCTGTGCTACACTATAAACAAGCACCAATGGGCGGTTACTAGGATGGCGTTCCTTATGTGGGACTAAAAATCAGTAATAGTAAAGCATATTGACGGTCCTACAACGTGTAGGTTGTAGCTAAGTCGCAAACGAACCAGAGTTAGTGTGCTTTACTATACACTTTAGAAGAACACGCCTAAGCAACGCATTGATAAAGCGTACTGCCAGAGCAGCCGGAGATAAACGGAGAGTTGACATGTCAACCACTAAAGTGTATACTAAACAGATGGAGAAGAAGCATCAATGGTGATGCACTGGACTGTAAATCCGGCGCCTACGGCACGACTGGTTCGATCCCAGTATTCTCCACCAAATTTGGGTTTTATATAAATATACATATCAACTGTATAAATATATACAATCCAGGAGAATTCCAAAAAATGCAACAAACAAACAAAATTAAGTGGCTTATCGCCCACGAACCAGTAGATTTGTTCTTACGTACAGCCAAGGCTTTTGCTGAAGAAGTTAAAGCAAGTACTAACGGCGCTATTGAAATTGAAATCTTTACTGCTAAAGAGTACGCTAACAAATTTAACGCTGGTGTAAAAGACAATCCAATGGTTTATATGGATCGCGGCGATTTAGAAATGAGCCAGCTACACATTAGCCAATTGTGGAAGTGGAATGTTCCAGCTTTCATGGCATTAGAATTACCTTTCTTGTTTAAAGATCACGATCATGCAACTCGTGTACTAGAAGGCACTATCGGTCAAGATATGTTGTCTACACTAGCTGACAAGAGCCCAGCACGTGGTTTAGCATTTACATATAGTGGTGGTTTCCGTATTGTTGCTACAGACGAAGAAATCAATACATTAGCAGACTTTAAAAACCTAAGCTTCTATACAGGTACAAACCCAATTGGTATTGATACTATTGAAGCAATTGGTGGTCAAGCTGATCCACACGCTATTGAAGATTACTGGACAAGTGTACACACAGAAGGTGACAACCATGATGCAGTTGATACAACTGTTCCACGTTTGTTAGCTACAGTTGACAAAACTAAAAAGCGTTATATCACAGATACTAAACACAGCTTGTTCTTAACAAGTATTATTGTTAGTGAAAAGTGGTGGAGCAGTTTAAGTGATGAACTTAAAGCTCAATTAACACAAGCCGCTACTAATGCCGCACGTTTAGAGCGTAAGTGGTCAGTTGAAGATGCTGAAGCAATCAAAACCGAAGGCCAAGAGCACGGTGTTAATTACAAAGAACTAAGCCAAGAAGAAATGGCTAAGTTTGAAGCATTAACAGCACCATTATACGACAAGTATAACTCAATTTTCATGCCAGGTTTGGTAGATCAAATCCGCAAAAGCTAATTGACAAACCTTTAGTTTTAAAGTATAATCAGATTCTATGAAAGACAACTTTTTAGAATCTGATTCTCTATCCAAAGTAGTATTTGGTATTAACAGAATACAGAGTCAGCCTACAGTTAATCAAGTCAAAGCAATTGATCGTCTTTGCGACGAGTTTAGAGTTGCGGGTATTGATGAAGTATGTTGTGTATCATTTAGCGATGTTCCGTTTTTTACTTTGCTTATGCCAAAGTATTCTAATCGAATTAAGTTTATACAAGATCACGATAGCCTAATTGAGTATCAACGTATATTAGGCAAAAAAGGACATCCGGATTTCTTAAAGCAATACTGGCAATTTGCTTGCATTATAAAGAATAATAGTGTACAATATTACATTGAACAACCATTTAGCGGTAAGCTAGGTGTGGATACAAATGAGCAGATCTACAGTGAAGTAGGTCCAGAAAAGGTATTACAAGCATTAAAGAATTAATTTGGTCTCGTCATATAATGGTCATTATGCTGGACTGTCTATCCGGACACGAGGGTTCGATCCCCTTCGAGACCGCCAAATTATACTCTGTTCGTCTATCGGTTAGGACATCTGGTTTTCATCCAGGCAAGAGCGGTTCGATTCCGCTACAGAGTGCCAAGTTTCAAAGCGGGATTAGCTCAGCTGGTAGAGCGATACCTTGCCAAGGTATAGGTCGAGAGTTCGAACCTCTTATCCCGCTCCAGTATTACGAGTCTCTGGTATAATGGCATTACATCGGTCTCCAAAACCGCAGATCGGGGTTCGATTCCCTGGAGATTCGCCAAGTTATGTTTGTTGCGTAGCTACAATGGAACAACACTAAACTCACTCATTCTGCAGAACGGTGAGAGGTGCCACGAAGAGCGAGGGCTACCGCAGGTTCAAGCACTGACAACAAACACCAGTTTCAAAGCGGGATTAGTTTAATGGTAAAACTACAGATTTCCAATCTGTTGTTATCAGTTCGATTCTGATATTCCGCTCCAATTTCTATTCCCCGGTAGCTCAGTCGGTAGAAGCGCCAAACTGTTAATTTGGATGTCGTACGTTCAAGTCGTACCCGGGGAGCCAAACAATGTGGGTGTGCCGCTGAACGGTTAGGCCACGGATTGCAAATCCGTTTTATGCAGGTTCGATTCCTGTCACCCACTCCAAAATTGACAAATAAATCCATTTAATGTATAATACAAGTATGCAAAAATTAATTCGAGACAATAAAGTGGCTGTGTTGGTAAGCCCAGGATTTGGTGCTGGATGGTACACCTGGCACAGCATTGAAGAACTTGTATACGATCCCTCTATAGTAGAATGGGTTGAGCGGCAAGAGTTAGATAAGATTCAGGCTTATATGGAATTAAAATACCCCGAAGCATATTGCGGAGGGTTAGAAGATTTAGAAGTAAATTGGGTGCCATTGGGAGAACGGTTTCGTATTGAAGAATATGACGGAGCAGAGAGCCTGGTGCTTGAATCAGAACAACGCTGGATGACAGCATAACATAAAGAAAGGAGCACAATATGCCAGCAGTATTTTTAGTTAGCGATACGCACTTTGGTCACGCTGGTGTATGTCGCTTCACACGTAACGATGGTGTTACACCGCTTCGCCCGTGGGATGATCCTGCGGAAATGGATGAGGCCATGATTACAGCATGGAATGACCGGGTTAGACCCAACGACAAAGTCTATCACTTAGGCGATGTTGTTATAAACCGTAGAGCACTTGAAACGCTCAAACGTCTAAACGGCGACAAAGTTCTCATACGTGGTAATCATGACATCTTCCGCGATGACGAGTATCGTAAGTATTTCCGTGAACTTCGTGCATACCACGTTATGAATGGAATGATTCTTAGTCATATTCCTATTCACGAAGAAAGTCTAGGACGCTTTGGGGTAAACATCCACGGTCACTTACACAGTAATCGTGTAATGAAAGATGGAGCAATTGATGTACGCTACCATTGCGTATGCGTAGAACAGACCCCTGATTTTGCTCCTATCCTGTTCGAGGATGTTATTCGTAACATTACAGCAGAAGGTGGCGAAGTAGGATTCAGGAACGGCAACGGTACTGCAATGTAAGAACAACAGGAGCCCGAAGTGGCGGTCAAGCCTATAACCTGTATAAAGAAAGACGTAGGTGGGAGTTACTAGATCTCCTTCAGTAGAACAAACTAGGGCATGGTAATGTAGCACAGCGGTAGTGCACCTCCTTCATACGGAGATGGTCGTTAGTTCGAATCTAACCATTACCACCATCTATCGCGGGATAGAGAAACAGTATCTCGAGGGTCTCATAAGCCCTAGTTCCTGGTGCGATTCCAGGTCCCGCAACCAAACACAGCCTCGTTAGTTTAATGGTAGAACTCGGTCCTTACACGGCCGTTGCGGAAGTTCGATTCTTTCACGAGGCACCAATCAATCTCTCTTTCGGTTAGCGGCTATACCACCTGGTTTGGGACCAGGATTTCGAAGGTTCGAGTCCTTCAGGAGAGACCAATTATTGCCCTATTATCCTTAATGGTAGAGGTCCTGTTTTGTAATCAGGGCGTGGAAGTTCGATTCTTTCATGGGGCACCAAGTATTATGGGGGTGTAGTGCTAATGGGAACACATCTGGTTTGCAACCAGAAATTGAGAGTTCGATTCTCTCCATCTCCACCATATATAGCCCGTTAGCTCAATTGGGAGAGCACGATCTTGATAAGGTCGGGGTACCTGGATCGAAACCAGGACGGGCTACCAAGTAACACAACGGAGAGTTGGCCGAGCGGTAAGGCAATGGTTTGCTAAACCATCATTGGGTAACCGGTGGATAGGTTCGATTCCTATACTCTCCACCAAATTCGGTCTTTAGTGAAATGGATTATCATTCTAGTCTTCGAAACTAGCGTTAGGGGTTCGAATCCTCTAAGACCGACCAATTTTAATAAAAGGAGAAGTAAAATGAAAGCAAGAAACATATATGCAGTATTAGCAAGTAAACGGAAAGCGGGCTCGCACCGCAAGAGCAATAAAGCTCTACGTAAGCTAACGAAACAGAGGGATCGTAGCTCAAAGGCAGAGCAAGAGGCTTTTAACTTCGAGGTTGTCAGTTCAAGTCTGACCGGTCCCACCATATTAAAACACATTCCGTACCCGTTGTTGGTCGCTTAACAGAAATGTTATTCCCTAAGCATAGAGTGTGTTTTAATATGGTGCTTTAGCTAATGTGGTCATAGCAATGGTCTGAAGAATCATGGAACTAGGTTCGATTCCTAGACCTCGCACCAAAGTTCTATTGAGGTATAGTGTAATGGTAACACTACGCACTTTGACTGCGTCATTCTAGGTTCGAGTCCTGGTACCTCTACCAATTTAACCAAACGTGTCAACTTTGTGTAAACTTTAGGCGTTAATATACTATACAACTAAAGGAGACTTTATGTCACCGATGTTACTTCAAGTTAAAGAGTGTCTAAGTAGGAATTTAGATGCTATCGAAATTGCCCATCGTTTGCACATCAATATTGACTATGTAAATGTTGCAATAGCAATATTATCCCAATCAAATTAAACTGCCGATAGTTCAACGGATAGAACATAGAGCTTCTACCTCTAGAATGTGGGTTCGATTCCTGCTCGGCGGACCAGACTATTTAGGTGTGGCCTTAGTGTTAGCGGTTAGCACCTCGGATTGTGATTCCGATAGGGTGGATTCGAATTCCACAGGTCACCCCTAAGTAGTTTATGCCCAAGTGACGCAATTGGTAGACGTGTCCGCTTAAGAGGCGGAATGTTGTAGGTTCAAGTCCTACCTTGGGTACCAATGGTAGATAGCACTGGTGTGCGGCAGGGCCTTATAATTCCCGGAGACTGGTCAGATGGGCTGGAACGGATAGGATCGTAACCTATATCTACTACCATTTAAAGTAATGATGTTAGATTTTTTATGATTTCGCTACAAGGCAATATGCTTTTAACTTGATCTACACTATGCCCCAAGTATGCGTGACCTAGATGGTCATTCTTTTTGTATAAGCCTTTGACTAAACCTATAGTGCCATTAGCATCATCGGGACCTGTGTATTTGCCCAAGGTTAGCATATTTTGTTTACGTTCTACTACAACCGCACCTTGTTGGAATTGATGCTGTCTAGTGCCTAAGTCGGCTTTAGTGGCATTTATAGCTGCCAACTTGGTTTCAGTTTTAACAGGACTTTCTGCAGACATTGCAAGTAGTGTACCGACTGCAACTATTTCTGCACCCAGGTCAAAGTAGTCTTTAACTTGTTCCGGAGTACCTACACCGCCGTATGGAATCATTAGTGCTGTAGGGGTTAAATCTCTTTGTTGTATAAACAAGTCTCTAGTAGGTATAGTACTTGTAAAACCTGCTGCTTCTGTACCTTTAACACAAAAACCATCAATGAAGTAACGCTGTCTAGTAGCTTCGTCCATAGTTGAGTAACTACGTTTAAGTACTGTTACTCCTAGTTCATGTAATTTTTTAAGACTAGCAACGATTTCGTCTTCCGATTCTAATTCAGATTCATTGTAAGAACGTGTAGTATCAGTATAGCCAAAGATTACTTCTACAGTGGCAATATTATAGGATTTAACGATACCAACAGCTTCATTGCCGGCTAACTCATTGATTTCAAAACTTAAATGTATGCGATTAGAGTTGGTTTGTTTAACAAAGTTATCTAGATCATGTTGCATTGATACTAAACGACCGTTGTAGGTCCAGGAGCATAAACTAGGATAACCGCCTGCGTTGTGTACAGCTACACCTAACTCAACGGTGGATCCTCTGTTCATACATGCTTCTAAAATGGGAAATTTTGATTGAAATACTTTTTGCATCGTAGTAATATTTATCACTGGAGGGTTGGCATCTAGTTTAATATAATTTGCATTAAACAAGCTAAATAAGTTTAATAACGGAGATATTAAACAATGGGGATCAAAGGAATTTATAGTAAACATAACTGCACCACTTGCGGAGAAACAAACCCATCTAATTTTTTTGGTAGACAAAAAACTAGATGCGGAAAGTGCCAAGCAAAACTCAATGAAGAAAATAGAGTAAAGCAACGTATTGACGCAATAGAATATAAAGGTGGCAAATGTGAGCATTGCGGCTATAACAAATATCGAGGAGCTTTAGAGTTCCATCATATAGATCCAACACAAAAGGATGTAAAAAATTTTAAGCCGGGATCTTCTAAGAAAAAGTTTTTGGCAGAAGTTGATAAATGTATTTTATTGTGTTCTAATTGTCACCGAGAAGAACACGGAAGACTTAACGGAGGGTTGGCTGAGTTCGGTTGAAGGCGCCTGTCTTGAAAACAGATGACTGTAAAAGGTCCGTGGGTTCGAATCCCACACCCTCCTCCATTATGCACAGGTGCCTGAGTGGCCCAAAGGAACGGCAACGGTCCTGCAATGTAATCAGTCTTGGACACGCAGACTTTAAAGCGAGGTGGGAGTAGGTGGAAGCCCTACAACTAATAACTATTTGTTTGATATGCAAACAAAAACTCTTTAACTTCGTCTAAACTAGCAGTTTCAGAAGCAACAGTTAAAATATATCTCTCCTGGTTGCTATAGTTAGTAACAGAGTGAGTAACTTGCGTATTAAATAACACAGGTTGCAACGGAGTATAATCACATACACGAATATTGTAAATTATTCTATTGTTTGTTGGTTCTCTAAATACAGTTAAGTAATTTGGATTATCAGTCAGTAGGAAATTAATTGAGCAATTACGATCTCTGTCAGTATGCCAATTATATGTTGACATGGCAGGAAATCTATAGTACAATGCTGTGAAGGGTTTATTAATTGTAGTTGATAAATCTTGAAAGAATTTTGTTTCCGCAAAAGACGAATGAGCCCAGGTGGCCCTAGATGTATGTATACCGTTAACTTCGGGTTCTGGTAATATATACTCGGCATTGATAGCCTCAGTTACATATTTGGAATCAAGAGTTGGTAAATGTGGAAGATGGTAAAACGAATTTTCAAGCATGTAAATTATTTAGTAGTAGGTAGTATGTAGTAAATAAAAAATATTCCTCGATAGCTCAGTCGGTAGAGCGCCGGACTGTTAATCCGTAGGTCTCTGGTGCGATTCCAGAACCCGCAACCATTTTACTTGCATTATAATGATAACAATGCTATAATAGTGTTTTAACTTAATATAAAAGGTCATATGTCAAAATACAACAGTCGCGGCGAACAACTTGATGTAGAAAAGTGTGTTAAACTTTCGGGTGGTAATAAGTTTGATTTGATTATTATGGCTGCAATACGTGGTCGTGAGATCCGTAGCCAAAATCAGCACAGTACCAAAATGGAACATCACCATAGTGTTGTAACAGCATTGCTGGAAATCCAAAACGGTAAAAATCCAGAAGATTGGCAAAAGAAAGTTAAATGAAGTCTAAATTAGCACAAGCAGATCGGGTATATGATTTTGATAATCCGTTATTAGATGTATGTAAACATGGAAATGATAGTGCTTGTAAAGAATGCTACCTGGAGGCAGTAAAGAAATGATCACGATCAATGGCCCAACAGGTCTGCCGTATCTATCAGTATCAGACAATAAAGACGCCGTTCGAATCCAATTACACGCCTACGATGATATTGGTCCATATTACCTGACCATAGACAAGCGAGCACTACCCGATCTAATAAGAACACTGGAACAATACGAAGGATATTGATATGAACAAGCGGATTCGACAACTTGCCCTTGATGCTGGTATAGGATTTACACTTTGGGACGATAGTGGCAGAGAAATGATAGACAACTATACTCCAGAAGAACGATTGGAGAAGTTCGCCGAGTTATTGTTTAATGAAATCGCTAATACTACTGTAGTTAGCGACGGCATGTTTAACGGAAACGAGCGTCGTTTATCTGTGGAACTACGGTTAGGTGATATGGTTAAGAAAATTTCAGTTTTCGGAGTTGAAGAATGAACTCACTTGCAAAACTAATATTATTAGCCGCTTGGGTTGCTGGCATTGTAATCGCCAAAGGATTTTGGAGTGTGTTCTTTGCTGTAATCATTCCAGTTTGGAGTTACTACTTGGTAGTTGAACAACTTATGCTGAGGTACTTTTTATGAAATTATTAAAAGCTAAATTAGCACAAGCCTACATGAAGACCGCGGAAACATTTGCGGAACTTAGCCATGCACGTAGACTTCATGTAGGTGCTATTGTAGTTAAGGATGATCGCATCATAAGTATTGGATATAACGGTATGCCAGCGGGTTGGGATAACGATTGCGAAGAAGTAGTGGAGCAACACGAAGATGGTGGACAAGTACTTAAAACAAAACCTGAAGTACTACACGCAGAAACTAATGCGATTGCTAAACTTGCACGTAGTACAGAATCCGGGCTGGGTGCCGATTTGTTTGTTACTCATAGTCCTTGCAGAGATTGTGCCAAACTTATATATCAAAGCGGCATTAGTCGGGTTTGGTATGGTACTGCTTATCGTGATAGCGACGGTATAGAATTCCTGGAAAAATCTGGGGTAGAAGTCGTTAAATTAGAAAAATAATTTGGGGGTGTAGCTCAGTTGGGAGAGCGTATGCTTTGCAAGCATAATGTCGTCGGTTCGATCCCGTCCACCTCCACCAAATAAGAAAGGAATGTTATGACAAAACGTGAAGATACATTAAACAAAACATACGGTAACATTCCTAAAGAAGTGGGGTTTGACGATGTTTTTTCGTGGGTTCCTACTTATAGAGGTTTAAAGTATTATTGGTACACAGTAATACGCAAAGTAACTAGATAGTACTACAGAGACGTGGCCGAGCTGGTCGAAGGCACTCCCCTGCTAAGGGAGCATCTGCGCTAAAACGCGGATCGGAGGTTCGAATCCTCTCGTCTCTGCCAATAATTGTATAAATAAGTACATATACAAAATCAGGAGTTTCCCCCATGAGTCAAACACGTAAAATTCGTTGGTTATTAGATCACGAACCAGTTGAATTGTTTATTCGCACAGCACAAGCCTTTAATGATCAAATTAAAGCACTTACTAATGGCGCATTTGAAGTAGAAATGTACACCCGCGATGAGTACATTGCAAAACGAGCTGCTGAAGAGCAGAACAATAGAGGTGTTGAATTCTATGATGTGTTAAACTTTATGCAAGCTGGTGATATTGAAATGACTCAGTTGCATGTACAAACATTGGGTTCTTGGTATTGCCCAGATTTCTTTGCACTAGAATTACCATTCTTGTTTGACACACACGAACACGCAACTCGTGTTTTAGATGGCGCAATTGGCAAACAACTATTAGATAAGTTAGCCAAAGACAGTCCGGCTACCGGTTTAGCATTTACTTACTCTGGTGGCTATAGAGTATTTGCATCAACAACACCAGTTAATACTGTTGAAGATTTTGCTGGGCTAACTTGCTTAACTGGTGTAAATCCAGTATTAGTCGACACAGCAAAGGCATTTGGCCTAACTCCAACTCCAGTATTTTTTGCTGCAAAAACTCGTAGCGAAGAAGAAATGAAAGAGTTGTACAGCAAGAACAACGTATTAGAAACAACACTACCACGTTACGAAGCTGAAGCATACAAACAAGGTCAAACATACATTGCTGACTCGGCACACAGTATGTACCTAACTTCTATTATTGTTAACAACGAATTTTTTGCTACATTAACTCCTGCAGAGCAATCTGCATTCCGTGAAGCAGCTAAAAATGTTGCCAAACTTGAGCGTGAATGGTCTGTTGACGATGCTGTTACTATAGCCGGCGACACAGATAAACATACTCGCATGGGTATCACTTATACTCAATTACCTGAAGAAGAAAAGAATAAACTACGTCGTGCTGCTATTAAAGTGCAAGACAAGTATAAAACTATTTTCAGTTCCGGTTTAGTTGACAGTATTAAGAACACTTAATCTATTTAAAAACAATGATGTTTCAAACCTTTGATGGTGTAGCCACCTCTGATGTTTCTTGGTCAGAGGTGTTTACTAACCGTCGTGTCCTGTTATGCTCTGCTACTAGAATATCCTCAGTATTCCTATTAGAATATTTGCAAAATCTAAAAGCCTATGCAGAACTTTATAAGCTAATGGGAATTGATCAAGTCTATTTAATTAGCAGTACTAACAGATTTGCACTTGCATTATTGCATAACGTCTGTCCTGAATTAACCGCTTTATATGATGTAGACTTAGCATTTGTTAATCGTTTAGGTGATACAAGAAAAGATGCAAATACAGTTGATAGATTTAAACTAGCAAACTTTTGGAATTATCAAGTCTTGGTAAACAATGGAGCAATAGAACAACTATATGCACAACCATTTACTGTAGCAGAAATATTAAAATATAACGATACTCGTTTTTCTATGTCGCATATGGGGCCAGAGTTTTGTAAAGATTCAAATTTATACACGCCTATGTTTTTAAAGTGTGTACCTACAATAACCAAAAGTTTATTTTATAGTCGTTTGCACCCAAATTTAGAATTAAAGCGGTATTTGCTTGACAATCCCAAGTAGTTACTGTATACTAGCTGAAGTAATAAGTTTGAGCATATAGCGTGGCGGCTATCTGATACATGTGGTAGTCTAAGTAACGGTCGTAGTATCGGCCCCGTGGCCTGGAAAGGTTATATCGGGTACTCCCGAGGGCACAAGAAATTTTAAAACCGTGAAAGGGTTGCGAGATCCCGTGAAAAAGCCTGGGAAGGCGAGCCTTTAATGCCAAGTCGCTCTTGGTAGGCATTGCGGTCCACTGTCGAAAAGCAGGTTTTAGTATGCTCAAACTTATTGCAGGGGTATTTCGTAAAGTTTTAGATTAAAAAGGCTAAATACTGTTATAAATATCCTTTTGGAGAAACCCATGAATCAAACAAGAAAAATCCGTTGGTTAATTGCCCATGAACCCGTAGAATTGTTCCTACGTACAGCAGAAGCATTTCAATCTAAGATTGCAGAATTAACTAACAACGAATATCAAGTCGAAATTTTTACACCCGACTCATATCGTGCAAAAAAGCAAATTGAAAAAGATTTGGCTGTTCCACAGCTTGATCCAATGTTAGATATGGAAGCAGGCGAATTAGAAATGAGCCAAATGCACATTACTGAATTAGCCAAGTACCATAGCCCAGATTTCTTTGCACTAGAACTACCTTTTATTTTCCGTGACCACGATCACGCCGCTAAGGTATTAGAAGGCGAAATTGGCAAGTCTATGTTAAATGGTTTAACAACTCGTAGCCCAGCTACAGGTTTAGCATTTACATACTCAGGCGGTTTCCGTTGCGTTGCTAGCGATGTTGAAATTAGTTCTTTAGGCCAATTAAAAGGCATTAAGTTTGCTACAACATTAAATCCTGTAACAGTTGATACAGTAGAAGCAATCGGCGCGATTCCTGAAACATTTACAATCCGTGACTTTGCTAAAAAGTTCCGCGAAGAAGGTTACACAGCTGACGCATTAGAAACAACTATTCCACGTTACTTGGCTCAGTTCCAAGATACAACTAAGAAACATTTAACAAACACAAAACACAGTTTGTTCTTGACTAGTATTATTATTTCTAATACATTCTTAGAGTCATTGGATGAAGCTACTCGTGCTAAGTTCCAAGAAGCTTGCACATACGCTAGCCGTTTAGAGCGTAAGTGGTCAGTTGAAGATGCAGAGAAGTTTGCTGCTAGTACAGACAAAGCAGAAATTGGTGTTAGCTATCGTGAAGTTACAGAAGAAGAAACTGCCGAGTTAAAACAATTAACACAACCAGTCATTGACAAATACAAGGACTTCTTTACAGCAGGTCTAGTAGATGGAATCATCCGTTCTTAATTTTCAGAGCAATCTCAAAGCATTAACATTTAAAACATTTTATCGTAATCAGACACAACAGTTTGATTACGATGATTTGTTTGCTGACCGCAGAGTTCTTGTTTTTTCTATTCCTACTATATTAGGAACTCGTAGTATGAAACACTTGCAGGCCTTTCATACAAATTATCAACAATTAATTGCCAGTGGTATTGATGATATCTATACTATTAGTTCTGGCGATTTATTAATTGCTCCGTGGACAGAAAAACATTCGGGCATAATTAAAGGATTGCCGGACGCAACTAAAAACTTTCTATCTGCATTGTCTGAGCATTATCAAATTAATAAACCCTTGGATAAATTATCTTCTTACTGGCAGTACATTACAATTATCAATAATGGTACGCCAGAGAAACTATGGCACAATCCTATTAAAGCAGATATGACATTGTCGGTGTTCAAACATACGTCGTATGCTTACCACGGATTAACTGTGGAAAAAGTCCAGAAATATTTGGTTGACCAATAAATCAAAAATAAGTATAATATAGTTTTACAGTATTGCCCCCATAGTTAAATGGTATAACGATTGACTTGTAATCATTAATTCGCAGTTCGATTCTGTGTGAGGGCACCAAAATTTGACAAATAAATCGCTTTAGTATATAATACTTACTCTAATAACTTTTTAGGTGCAAGCCGTGAAAAAACTTATAGTAGTATTAGCTTTATTTGTATCCACTGTTTCGTATGCTGACCAAGGTGATATTGATGTTATCTTAACTGGCCCTAGCGTACACTTTACACCACGCACAGGACCAAACGGTCACTACAATGATTATAACTGGGGCGGCGGTATTTCCGTAGAGCCACTTCAAGATGTTATTATTAAAGTTGGTGAAAATAATAATAGTTTATATAATAAATCTCAGTGGGTATCGTTGGAATATCGTTTCTTGCGAGTCGACAATTTTGATTTTAGTGTTTCTGAAACACGCCAAAATGGTTACACCAGCACATATCAATATACCAGTCATGGCCAACAATACACTTCCGTAACAGGTAGTAACACTATCATGTCAACAAATCTTATGGGCTGTTATACAATCGATGTAACCGAAAGCCATAAGCCACAGGTTTGCGCTTTAATCCCCGTAATACAATCTAATACTAATCAGAGTTTTAAATCAGTATCATTCTCAGTACGAGTACCGTTGTTTAACTTTTTGGACTAATATGACAGAAAAAAAATCTAAGAATCCCTTTATCAATTTGGCTAATGCGGCCAAAGCAGTAGCCGCTAATCCCAAAGTACCTGGCGCCAAAACTGCACAAGTGCAAGCCGCCAAGGCCACTACACAGGTAAAAACCAATAAGCCCGCTAAGAAGTCTGCTGGTCGAGGTAGATGAAATTACCCGATAATTTTTGTGTAGCACCGTTTTTACAACACACTACACACCCAAGTGGCAGTTGTAGTCCTTGTCCGTATTTGGGCGGGACTACTTGGCTTGGTACATCGGATAACATACTAACGCAGTGGCAAAGCAGTAAGCTAGAAGCATTACGCTCAGACTTTTTAAACAATAAGAAGTCCGATATATGTCAACGCTGTTGGCATGAAGAAGCAAACAATAAACGCAGTCTACGTCTTAGACTATTTGATCCCCATGCTCATACTAGCGACTACGAGTTTATGACTCCGGAGTTAGTAGAGCGCCAACTAACTGATCAAGCATACTTGACAGGTCCTGTAGTACTCACAATAAAAAACGGAAATATATGTAACGCTAAATGTCGTGTATGTCATCCTAACGATAGCAGTCGTTGGATAGCAGACGCAGAAAAATTGCACACGCTAACAGGTAAAACCTATTACAATTTAAATCAACGTGAACTTAACTGGTCTGACGTACAGATAGATGAAATCGTTGAACTATCTAAGAATCTAGTACGCTTAGAATTGTTTGGCGGCGAACCTACATACAATAAAAGGGTTACAGAAATACTTACCCGTTTGGTGGATGCAGGATTGTCTAAGAACATTACACTATACGTCAACACCAATGGTAGCGTTAACATACCCGAACGTTGGCCAATGATTGCTGACTTTGCTCGAGTAGAGTTGGGAGTATCATTAGACGGAGTGGGCGATCATTTTAATTACATTAGGCACGGATTGGAGTGGGAAGATGCTGTGGCCAATATACGTAGTGCCCAAAAGTTCTTTCTTAAAACCAAAACAAAGTACTGGATTGATTCTATTAGTACAGTAAGCATATTGAATGTTTACTACTTGCCCGAACTTAAAGAAGCAGTCCGAAAAGTATTACCGTTGGATCCATTTTGGAACTTGTTGGTTAAACCAGACCATTTGTTTATTAAGAACATGCCCGATGCAGTAAAGCAAGCAGTAATCGCTAAACTTGGCGATGCAGATGATTTTAAAGAGTTAATTTCGGTTATACAACAACCTGCTGAGTTAGAGTATTGGGATCAGTTTTTGGAAATTACTCACGGTCTGGACCAAATCCGAAAAGAAAACTTTCAAAAGACTTTTCCAGAGTTTGCCACATTAATTGACTTTAAATGACAAAACTGTTATACTAGTAACTAGTCAACCCCTAATAGGAATTATTATGTTTGAAAGTTTAGAAATCCGCCGTGCCGCTAACGGTTTCATTTTGGTAGTTAATACTGAAGAAGAAGCCACAGAATTTGTATACGATACAGAACGTAAATTGGTTCGTGTTGTTAAACAGTATCTTGGAGAAAAAGTAACAAGCCAAGAAGCTGAATAATAAGTAGTACTATGAAGGTACTATTTCAAACAGACACACTGAATTATCGCGGCAGTACAGTAGCAGTATCAGATTACGCAAGATACAATCAAGTAATACTTGGGAATGAAAGTATTATCTGCTATGACGGTTCGCGCGACTATTACTTAGATGGCGGCACAGAACCGGACGTATTAGTTAATTTACAGAAAGAATTTCAAATTGTTGCTTACGACCAGGTAAGTGATCTCCAACAGCTAGTAGACGACGAGCATATTGAATTAGCATACTTCTCTCGTTGTGAACGTGGTTGGGTTCCTGAAAACTGTCGTGCCGTGGCACATTCAGTATTTCAAGTATACGAGCCACACGCTGATGTATATGCTTACATTTCAGAATGGTTGGCCGCGGAAATGAATCGTAGACATAACGACACATTACCTTTTGTCCCACACATAGTTACACTACCCGAAGCAACTGGCGATCTCAAAGACGAACTAGGTATTGCCAAGGAACAAACGGTCATTGGACGTATTGGCGGTATGTTTACATTTGACTTGCCGTTTGTTAAACAAGCGATTGTTAATGTACTTGAACAACGCAACGACTTTGTATTTGTATTTGCTGGAACACAGAAATGGATAGATCACCCTCGTGTACGTTTTATTACAGAGTTCAATGATGTACAACGTAAAGCCAATTTCTTTAATACTTGCGATGCCACAATACATGCTCGTAGCAACGGTGAAAGTTTTGGATTAGCTGTAGCAGAAAGCCTATTCATGAACAAACCTGTACTAACCTGGGCCGGCGGCGGCGATCAAAATCATACATTTATGTTAGCTGGGTCGGATACTATATACACTGAACAAAATATAAATGATAAATTATTAAACATTCGAGATTACATTGCGGCCGAAGATTGGCGCAAACGTGTAGAACAATTTAACCCACAAGCAGTAATGAATAAATTTAAGGACGTATTCTTTTGAACACCATCGAAAACTATCTAGCACAAATACAACAAGACGGACTCAAGATTGAGACTGTGTACGATATTGGCGCCCGCCAGGCACTTTGGTCCGGTCCAATGAAACGTGGTGTACTTAAAGATAGTTATTTTTATTTGTTTGAAGGTAACCCCGATTGTGAAGGTGCATTAGCAGCCAGCGGCCTTCCTTATTATATTGGTATACTAAGTAATCCTGGTCGGGAATCTGTTGAGTATTATAAGATTAACGGCTCCGGCGATAGTTACTACCGAGAAAATACTCCGTTCTATGATGATAAAACTCCTACTGTAGTTCCTGCTCGCACATTAGAATCTATTATCGCAGAATGCGAAATGCCTATCCCAAACTTTATTAAGATCGATACACAAGGGTCTGAATTAGATATCTTACGTGGTGCAGAAACGATCCTTGATCAAGTTGATCTTATATTTTTAGAATGCCCTATTATTAGATATAACTTAGGAGCACCCGATATTCAAGACTATTTGGATTATATGCGTGAGCATGGATTCATGCCAACTGACGTATTAGATATTCACGTACACGAAAATACCTTAGTACAAATTGATATTATGTTTATTAATAGTAAAACTAAAGAACGTCTGTACGGGGCCAACACAGGATGTAGACCCCTGGCTGGTTAAACTTTGTAGTAACTGCGGTACCAATCAACAAACTTACTAACACCATCAGTAATACTAGTAGTGGCCCGATAGCCAAGTCCCTGAATCTTACGAGTATCTGCCCACGTTGCTGGAACATCGGCTGGGTGCTTTGGTAATAAGTTAGTAACAGCTTTTGACCCAACACATCGTTCGATTTCGCTAACAAAATCTAGTAGATTTACTTGTTGCCCGTAGCCAATGTTGTAAATTTCGTGACTTGCTTCTGTGCGGTCAGCACAGTCATTGATACCCAATGTAATACCTTGAACAATATCATCCACATAGGTAAAGTCTCGTTTCATATCCCCATAGTTAAACAAGTCAATTGCGTTACCTTCGATGATATTTTTAGTAAAACCAAATAACGCCATATCGGGACGACCATATGGTCCATAAACTGTAAAGAAACGTAGTCCGACTGTTTTGGCAATGGTAGAATGTATAAATTGACATTCGTTGGCACGTTTAGTCCATCCGTATGGATTGTTTTGATGCCCGGGATTATCCTTTTCGCTCCATGGCAATGGTTGTTCGTGCATTACACAACTACTACTAGCATAGACTACATTTGTAATACCAGCACTTGCTGCGCCTTCTATTAGACGTTGGGTACCAGTGATATTATTATCAATATACACCTGTGGGTATTCTAGTGAATGTCTAGGATTGGCATAAGCCGCTAAATGCAGTATTAAATCTACATCTTTGAGGGCAACACTATAATCTAATGTTAGGATATCTCCATCGGTTACAGTAACGGCGTAGTCGTCTTTAAGGATACGAGCACGTTCACGTTTTAAACTAACTTCGTAATAGTCGTTAAAGTTGTCAACACCTGTTACTTTGTGACCTAAACTAGTTAAATGTTTTGTGGTATGAAATCCGATCATACCAGCTATTCCTGTGATAAAAATGTTCATTGAATTTTCTTTTTGTTAAAATATTTATATGGTACTACTTTTACTTAAAAATAACCAGTAACCCGCGGTCGCATGCTTCACCGGGCAAACTATTTTTATTGAATAGTTTATGCTGTAAATTAAATTCTTGGCATCGATGTAGAATCTGTATTAAATTGGGGAATTGGCTAATTAGGGTAACGTCGTGGTATATTAAAATACCATCATCGTTTAATAACTCTGAATATACATACTCAAACCAATTTTGAGTATGGTGATGGTCGGCATCACTCATAATAAAATCAAATTTTTCATTACAGCCAAACACAAACTCTCGTTCACCGGATGTAACTAAATTAACACGACTGCTGTATTTTTCTTGAACTATCGGCGGCATAACATCGTCAAAATCCATCCAATTATCCACTAAGGTGTAGCTATATGGTTGTTGATTATATTCTAAGCCGGCCAACATGGCATCGGTTGCTTGGCCACCGCCAATACCTAATTCAAGTACCTTTTTAGGTTTGCTGGACTTGATAAGTCCTGTTAATAAATCTGCATGAGCCTGATCTATTTTAATAGTATTGTCTTGTCCGAATGGTATAGGCATTATCTTACAATCCTTCCTTCGGACTCCATTTTACTAGCACGGTCAATTCTGACTTCGTGTCTAATACCAGGCCAATGAACAATCCAATCGCCTCGCTCCCAATACCCCGGTGTTCCTAAGATATCAGTTCGTATATCGCAATAGTCGTAAATGCCATCCTCATAACTGTTCATATGCTTCTGTGGAACAATCTTAACAATATCAGCCCACGACTCCAGGGTATCTACAATCCATAACTGTAGGCCAAAGATAGGATTGTTTGTAGTATTCTCTAGGTACTTGTCACCATCATCAATCATAGCTGACAGATATGCACGGCCTTGCTCACTGTTGCGGATCAACATGTTGCCCGAATTAATGTTTAAGCGATCTACAGGAACTATGCAATGATAATCATTATCAACTCGGTCTTCCATGGGAATAGTTAAGTTGGTAATAGTGGCATCGGCTTCGGTTACTAATGCCCACTCAATATCAGGACGTTGATTAAACAAATTAAGAACGTACTTTGGTTTATGCCAGTCCATGCTGAAACTCCACGTCTCTGGTTGATCACCAATCTCGGCATCGCCGATGTTGAAAAACTCGTATCCGTGTCGCTTACAATATTCTAGTTTAGTTGCATCTGTTAAGTCTGATAAATCTTTAATATTTGAAGTGCTCATGCTAACAATAGCGTACATATGGTCCTTGAAAATTTGACAGTAAGGTATTTATCGTGTTAAATAGTGTTATATGAAAATTTACGACTGTTTTCCATTTTACAACGAGCTGGACCTACTAGAGCTAAGATTAACAGAATTATATGACAAAGTCAATCACTTTGTACTAGTAGAAGCAAACAGCACACATCAAGGCAATCCAAAACCATATTACTTTGAAGAAAATAAAGAACGTTATGCTCAATGGGCTGACAAGATTATCCATATCAAAGTAGACGACATGCCCAATCATCCAGATGCATGGGTTAACGAAGCACACCACAGAGATCAAATTTTACAAGGGTTAGTTGATGCCGATCCTCTTGACCTTGTGGTTATTTCGGATTTAGATGAAATTGTACGTCCTGCGGCACTAGAGTACATGAAGTCAGCCGACCAAGGTATCTTTGCACTTAGAATGAGTTTACATAATTTTAAGTTTAACTATATGCGAGTAACTCCTGGGGAATATGATATTTGGGCAATGGCAGGTAGTCGCGGCTTCCTGGATGAAATTAGTCCAACTGAGTTTAGACGTCTGCGCTTCCAGTTTTCTGGGGCACCATACAAGTTTAAAAATAACGGTTGCGAAGTTGTTGAGCACGGCGGCTGGCATTTTGGCTACATGGGCGACAACGAATGGCTAGCTAATAAAGCACGTAACTTTGCACACGCAGAAGTTAATCGCCCGGAGTTTATCGAGCAAATTGACGTAGAGAAATCAATTGCTGAACGTAAAGAATGGAATCGTGGCAATGCCAATGATCGTTATGAAATTGTTGAGCTAGACTCGTATTTCCCACAAGCATTATTAAACAATCGTGAAAAGTATCAAAAATTTATTTTGGACAATCCGGTAACTACTGCTCTTGCATTGTTGCCAGAATATCCGTATAATAGTTAAAAATCTAATAGGTATAACATGTCAAAAAATGTATTAATCACCGGCGGTGCCGGGTTCATCGCGCATCATGTAATTGATAATATTCTAACAACAACAGATTGGAATATTGTATGTCTAGATCGTCTAGACATTAGTGGTAACTTAAATCGTCTACACGATATGCTACAAGATCACGATCCAAGTGAAGTAGCTGCTCGTTTACGTATTGTATTCCACGATCTTAAAGCTGAACTAAATGAAATGATTGTCAAGGACATTGGTCCTGTAGACATTGTCTTACACTTAGCCGCAGGTAGCCACGTAGATCGCTCGATTGCTTATCCAATGGAGTTTGTACAAGACAACGTAATTGGCACAGTTAATATGTTAGACTATGCTCGTAAGCATTTGCCTAACTTGGAACGCTTTGTATACTTTTCAACAGATGAGATCTTTGGTGTTGCTCCTCCGGGTGTAAGTTACAAAGAGTACGATCGTTATAACTCTACTAACCCTTACTCGGCCAGTAAAGCGGCTGCAGAAGAATTTTGCGTAGCGTACGAAAACACTTACAAGATGCCAATTGTTGTTACACACACTATGAACGTGTTTGGCGAACGTCAGCATCCAGAGAAGTTTATTCCCATGTGTATCCAACGTGCTCGCGATGGCGAAAAAGTTTATATCCATGCTAACGCAGACTGCACAGAAGCAGGCACACGTATGTATATCCACGCCAAGGATGTAGCTGAAGGACTAATGTTTATTCTTAATACACTACCTGCAGATTACAAACACCAGGGCGATTATGGTTGGGCGCATTGTCCTAAGTTTAACCTAGTGGGCACAGAAGAAATTGACAACTTAACTTTGGCAATAATGATTGCTGATGCACAAGGTAAACGACTTAACTTTGAAATGGTTGACTTCCACGGATCACGTCCCGGACATGACCTACGCTATGCCTTAGATGGCGGATTATTAAAACAACTAGGATGGGAACCAAAGATTAAACTAAGCGAACGTGTAGCAGACATGACACTTTGGACATTGGAGAACACACGTTGGCTCAGCAAATAAAACACGCATTCATAGTAACATCAGCTGTAAACAGTAAGTTTGGTGTATTTAAACCTGCAGAACGTTTACAACAAACATTAGATACTATTAAAAGTATCAGATCTAAAGTACCAGACGCACTAGTCATTGTAATGGAATGTTGCGGAGAACCTATTAGACAAAGTCAAGAAGATATACTTCGCGGACAATGTGATGTATTTGTGGACTATAGTCAAGATGCCGATGTGCAGGCCATGTACGACAATGATAATTGGGACGTGGTCAAAAATGGAACAGAGATCATGTGCTTTGGTCGTGCTCTAGCAGTCCTAGCACACGAAGGTGTATTCAAAGGCATTGATCGTATTCATAAAATGTCCGGACGCTATGTATTAAACGACATGTTTGATCCAGAAACATACGAACAAACAGACGTACAGGATAAAATTGTAATTGGCCCAAAGACCAATAGTCAATTCCCACCAGAAGTAACACAAGTACCGTTTCAATACATGGCTCGCTTATGGTCTTGGCCTACAAGTCGTGTTGAAGAAATTGTTAATGTATACTCTGACAGCTTTATATTCTTTGCAGAACGTTTAAGCCAAGGCGGATACGTAGATATCGAGCATGTACTTGCCAAGTTTTTAAATCCTGAGCATGTACACGAAATACAAAACTTGGGTGTTGAAGGACAAATTGCCCCTAACGGCGTAGCTATTAAAAACTAATGAACGATTGCACACCAATAACAGAATGCCTGGCTTGTGGTAACACAGATCTAGTACCAACATTGGATCTAGGCAATCAGCCGCTGGCCAACAACTTCAGAGCAAGTGCAGATACTGTAGACGAACACCAATATCCATTAGCAATTAATCGTTGCAGTCATTGTAATCATTTACAACTTACACACGCAGTTGATCCTGCTATTATCTACACACACTATCTGTATGTTAGCGGCACAAGTCAAACTAACAGAGATTATATGCAATGGTTTGCTGGCTTTGTTCGCGAACAGTTTAGGCATTGGGCAACTACAGCATTAGACATTGGCTGTAACGATGGTACACAGTTAGACTTTTTAAAAGCTGCACAATTTAAAACATATGGTGTAGATCCTGCAGAAAACTTACATCCACTGAGTAGTAAGAATCACTCAGTCGTATGCGGATTTTGGGACGAAGCAAGTGCTACGCAATTAGGTGAAAAGTTTGATGCAATCGTAGCACAAAACTCGTTTGCACATAATCCCAATCCCTTGCCTTGGTTAGAACTTGCTAAAGAATATTTAAAACACGACGGTAAAATTTTTATCCAAACAAGTCAAGCCGATATGGTTATTAATGGCGAGTTTGATACAATCTATCATGAGCATATTAGTTTTTACAATGCTCGCAGTATGAAGTTACTGGCTAAACGTGCTGGCCTACATTTAGTAGACGTAGTTAAGCCACCTATACACGGAACTAGTTATATCTTTGTCTTGGCTAAGCACCCGGCTAATGAATATCGTGTTGCTAATATTCTAGCAGTTGAAGAATCATTGGGCCTACAGTCAGCCGAAACATATACCAATTGGGTTGCAGGTGTAGATGACTTGTTAAAACGCTTACTGGATCAAATCACTGAATATCAAGGTTTTGGTTATCATGTCATCGGATATGGTGCCGCCGCAAAAGGTATGACATTACTTAATGCTAGTAAAATTAAACTAGATGCAGTAGTCGACGACAATCAATTAAAGCAAGGACTCTATTGCCCAGGAACAACGATTCCGGTAGTTAGTTCTAATTACATAGCTGAAATCCCTGCAGATAATATTGTAGTGTTTATTCCTCTAGCATGGAACTTCTATGCAGAAATTGTAAAACGTATTAGAACTATCCGTGCTAAAGAAACAGATATGTTTGTACGTTATTTTCCAAAGATAACAACATCATTTTATGACTGAGTTTAAGTTTCCTGTCGTTGAACTTGTTGACAGATATACTATTGCCTGTGTAAAATATGAAAAGACTAATGGTGCAAATCTAGCAGAACTAGAATTTTATCAACGCGAAATTAACAAACTTAACATTTCTGCAATTAAAACAGAATTAGAATTACTAACAGATATACATCGTCAAATTTGGTCCTTAGAAGATGACTTTAAAAAATGCAGATTGGACGGAGTTGACTTGGCAGAAATAGGTCGACGTGCTTTAGAAATTAGAGATATAAACAATTATAGAGTGCAATACAAAAATAGCATGGCCGAAAAGTGCGACGATGCTGTAAGAGAAATTAAACAAGATCATACCAGTGAAAATTGAAAACCCAACAACAATATTAGTTAAACGCCGCGCCGCATTGGGTGATGTAGTAATGAGTACAGCAGTAGTGCGTGAGCTATACAAAATGCACGACGGTCGTTGTGCTATCACTGTAGAAACAGAATTCCCGTTAGTATATAAAAACAATCCTTACATTGTAGACTTACGTAATTGGGGAGAAGTAAACAGCAACGATTTTGATGTTGTTTACAACCTAGATGATGCGTATGAGTTAAATCCTGATAATCATTTTATTAGTAGCATGATGGCACGTGTATTTGGCGCACAACTAGGCAATCTAAATCAATCCCCGGACTTACACGCAGATGACAGCGACCGTGCTACAGTAGATGCGGATGTAAAAGAAATAGGCCCGTTCTTTGCTGTCCATATGCGTAACTGGCATTGGGCACTAAAGAATATTGATGTTGAAATTTGGTGCGATATATTTGCCCGGGTATTTGAGAAGAACGCAGACATCAAAATTGTATGCGTGGGTGGACCCACAGACATATACTTAGAGCATCCGTTAATTGTTGATGCTCGTGCTCGGTACACACCACAACAGTTAGCATACTTTTTAAATTCTGCAAAATGCTTTGTTGGAATAGATTCGGGTCCGTTTCAAATTGCTGCGGCAAGTAGCACTCACGTCATCGGATTGCTAACACACAATCCTCCTGAAAACATTATGCCTATTCGTCGCATGGATCCAGGATGGCACTCAACTGCTATACAAGCAGACATTGACTGTGTAGGGTGTAACGTAAATCAAGCTCGTCCAGTCCGTGGAATTAATTGCATACACGGAGATTTCCGTTGCAACAAGATGTGGGACACACAAAAGATTGCTGACGCTATATTAGAACAACTATGAAAACATATAGACATTCGGGTACACTAGGCGATTTAATTTATAGTTTGAGTGTAGTAAAGAAAATGGCAGTCAACAATGACGCTATGTTTCTTGTTGCGTTAAACAACATTGAAAATTGTGTTAGCCAATACGGGTATCGCCCAGAAGAAGTTGATCCTGCACATAAGGGTCGCTTTACATATCAAGACTATGAATGGCTTAAACCTTTACTCAAACGTCAAAGCTACATTGCGGATACTGGCACTTGGACACAAGGCACAACAGAACCAGATGTAGACTTAGATCGTTTCCGCGGGACACTATTCCGTGGCTTTGAAGGAAATTACGTACAAGCATATCATATAGCATTTGGATTACCATTTACTATGAGTGACTACGATACACCTTGGCTAGAAGCAGATCCTGTTAAAACTCGACCTATTGTAGTTAGTCGTACAGTTAGATATCGCGGAACAGAACCCGACGCTACAGCTACCCACGCACAAATGGCACACGATGCTGATTTAGAAAACAATGGTATTTTTGTAGGCACCTACGCAGAACATGAAGACTACGTCAAAACTACTGGTGTTAATATTCCCTATCGCCCTGTTGCAGACTTTTTAGAATTGGCTAACATTGTAGCAGGCGCAGAATTGGTAGTTGCTAACCAAAATTTTGTATATAGTTTAGCTATGGGCCTAGGCAAAGCAACCGTTTTGGAAACAATTAAAATCAAGCCACTACAAAATAATGAGTGTTTCTTCCCAAGAGCAAATACTCAATATTTTTGAGTGATAAATATTTTTGTGGTAGTTGTTGACAATGCCACAATTCTGTAGTACAATAAACAAATCATTTATATTATATTTTAAAGGAGATCATAATGAATCTAAAACCGCTATCTGATAGGGTCGTAGTCCGCCGTGTTGACAGTGAAAATGTAACACAGGGTGGCATCGTTATCCCTGACGCAGCCACCGAAAAAGCCGATCAAGGTACTGTGCTTGCAATCGGACCAGGTAAACGTGACGCTCAAGGCGAAATCGTTGCACTGGACGTTGCAGTTAACGACTGTGTAATTTTTGGTAAGTTTGCTGGACAGACTGTTAAAGTCGACGGCGAAGAAGTTTTAATTTTAAAAGAGGAAGATATCCTCGGCGTAATCACACTAGGAGAATAACAATGGCTGCAAAAGACGTGATGTTTGGTAATGATTCCCGTAGTAAAATGGTTGAAGGAGTAAACATCCTTGCCAATGCTGTTAAAGTTACACTAGGACCAAAAGGTCGTAACGTAGTAATCGAGCGTTCATACGGCGGTCCTGCTATTACTAAGGATGGTGTAACAGTTGCTAAAGAAATTGAACTGAAGGACAAACTTCAGAACATGGGCGCACAGATGGTTAAGGAAGTAGCGAGCCGTACCGCAGAAGTTGCTGGTGATGGTACTACTACTGCTACTGTATTGGCGCAGGCGATTGTTAAAGAAGGTATGAAGTATGTAACTTCCGGTCATAACCCAATGGACTTGAAGCGTGGTATTGATCGAGCCACTACTGCCGCAGTTGATGCATTGTCTGCTATTAGCAAGCCTTGCGAAACAGACGAAGAGATTGCACAGGTCGGTACTATTTCTGCTAACAGTGATGCAAGTATTGGTAAGATGATTGCCGATGCCATGGCCAGGGTTGGTAAAGAAGGCGTTATTACTGTGGAAAGCGGTAAATCGCTACACGACGAATTGGATGTTGTAGAAGGTATGCAGTTTGACCGTGGCTACTTGAGCCCATACTTTATCAACAATCAAGAAAAGCAAGTTGTTGAATTAGAACAACCATTCATCTTGTTATTTGACAAAAAGATTACAAATATTCGCGATATGATTCCGGTATTGGAAGCAGTTGCTAAATCTGGTAAGCCATTGCTTATTGTTGCTGAGGATGTCGAAGGCGAAGCACTAGCTACTCTAGTAGTAAACAATATGCGTGGTACTGTTAAGACTTGTGCTATCAAAGCGCCAGGCTTTGGTGACCGTCGTAAAGCTATGTTAGAAGATATCGCCATCCTGACAGGCGGACAAGTTGTTGCTGAAGAACTAGGCCTAACACTCGATAAGATTACCGTAGAGAATTTAGGTATGGCAGGCCGTGTAGAGATCAGCAAAGACAACACTATTATCATTGATGGTGCTGGTGATGCTACAGCAATTGAAGCCCGCATTAAATCAATCCGTGCTCAACTTGAAACTACAGACAGTGAATACGATAAAGAGAAGTTGCAAGAACGTGTTGCTAAACTAGCAGGCGGTGTTGCTGTTTTACGTATCGGTGCTGCTACCGAAGTTGAAATGAAAGAAAAGAAAGACCGAATTGACGACGCATTACACGCAACCAAGGCCGCAGTACAAGACGGTATCGTAGCCGGCGGTGGTGTTGCATTAGTTCGTGCTAAACAAGCAATTAGTAGTCTAGTAGGCGATAATGCTGACCAACAAGCCGGTATCAACATTGTACTTCGTGCAATGGAAGAGCCGCTACGTTGCATTGTTAGTAACGCAGGCGAATCGGCAGATGTAGTATTAAATGCAATATTGCAAGGCACAGGCAACTATGGTTACAATGCCGCAACAGAAACATACGGTGACATGGTTGCACAAGGTGTTATTGATCCCGCTAAGGTTGTTAAAACAGCTCTAGTAAATGCCTCTAGTGTAGCAGGTTTATTGTTAACCACGGAATGTGCTATTTACGATCTCCCAAAAGATCCTAGCAATCCGCAACCGCAAATGCCAATGATGTAATAGGCAAATGCCACTAAGTAAAGCCCCGAAAGGGGCTTTCTTATGATCTGTGCATAAATACCTAATAACACGGAGATCGATCATGATCAAAATATTTGGATTATCAGAAGATATGGACAATGTAGAAGAAATATCTACTTGGTTAGAATCAAAGGGCATTACTGCCACAAGTTTTTTCACAGACGTAAATGAATCGGCTGCTGAAGAACTAACTACACACGGGTTTACAGTACACCCAGTATTATTTCATCAATCTAATAGAGGCGAAGTAACAAAACTTGCCGAAGGAAGTGCTATTAAGGAACTCACAGATGAAGCAATTAACACGATTAAGGCTACTGTTACCGCAGACGTTGAAATCACCGAATTACCCTCACCTGATGCAATAAACAAACAACCGAGTGCAACTACAAAAAAAGTATAAGTTAGTACGCACTAACATGAGTCCGCTCAGGCGGACTTTTTCTTGACCGATAAATCCGTTTCTGCTATACTTATAGTATGAAATATTTTGCATATGGTATGAATACTAACTTAGCCCAAATGGCTTGCCGTTGCCCTAAGGCCGTAAGCCTAGGTAAGGCTGTATTAATTGGACACGAATTTCGGTTTGCACGTCACGCAGATATAATCGAAAATCCTGATTATAATTGTCAAGGAGTATTATGGGATATTACTCCAGAATGCGAATTATCATTAGATGCATTAGAAGGTTATCCAACATATTATCTAAAGAAAACAGTTAGAGTATTACACAATAATAAAGCCGTAGAATGTATGGTATATTATATGGCTGGCGAACAAATTGATGAATTACCTAGCGATGGATATTTAGAAATGTTATTCGAAGGTTATCGAGAACATAATGTTGATGATTATCAAATATATGAAAGTTTAGCATTAATTAATGAAATTAATAAGCGGCAAATTGATTTACAAGCAAAGTATTTTCCACAATTTAATTAAGGATTATAATGAAACTCAAGAATATGATTATCGATAATGAATATAATAATACTTTCCCTGCAGATCAAGAGTTTACGGATTGGGTTAATTGTATTGATTATGAATATAACGAAGAGGATAATGTTCCTGCGTTAGTAGTTACTAACAAAACGGTGTTGCATTTAGACAACGAGGAATTTAGCCCTTTTAGCACCGTAAATTCCTAGGTTGACCCATAATTCAATTTACTATATAATAGTTGTATAGTAATTAATTAGGAGCGAATATGTCGATGTTTAATACTTGTATAAGTCAGTTAGTTAAAGTTGCCCTTACCAACGAGGAAGTTAAAACCGAATTTTATAACGGTACCTTGTTTGTTCGCACCATTACCGAAGCTCAGGCTCGTAGCGTATTCCATAAATTGAGCGAAACTTTGGGATTGGGTAAAGTACAAGTAAGCCCTATTGGTGATACCGGCGAATATGCTTTTGATTTTGTAGCATAGACAGTAGACTAATAATTCAAAAAGTGCTATAATAGTTGTATTGTTAATAAAGAAGGAGCTAGAATGACCGTATCTTTTATTCGTATTAAAGCAGGCGCATATCGCACAACAGATGTGAGTGGGCAGGTATTTCAGTTAGTAGAGCAGTATAAAACCACAGCCAAAGGTGGCTATGTTACTGTTAAGAACGGTAGCAAGTTTCCTGGCTTTCCAGAAGACATTCGTGTTAAGGTAGAAGGTATGAGTGATTACGAATTTGTAAGCGAAGCAGAATTTGTTGAAGCTGGAAATACTCCTATCGCCGAAGCCATTGCCTTAGACGCAATTGGTGCAGAATCTGATGAAGAAGTTATCGAGCGTATTCGTCAGCGTTTTGAGATTCTGGATGAAATGACCACAGCCGCTACAGTAGGAGACATCCGTGCCATGATTGTAAGTGGTCCTCCTGGGGTTGGTAAGAGCTTTGGTGTAGAACGCATTGTAGAAAAGGCTTGCTTGTTTGACCAGATTTCAGGCAAGCGGTTACGTGCAGAAGTTATTAAAGGTAGTACCAGTGCCCTTGGTTTGTATTGTGCATTGTATAAGCATTCCGATGCCAACTGTATGTT